>JGI20166J26741_11667251_pt1 | contig 11096 bp, 10 predicted proteins | sample TergutCu122P5_FD_26741 | JGI IMG/M metagenome (IMG submission 26741) | reverse complement strand
AGTAGGATATTGAAACCTAGATATACTGTTGCCTCTGCGCAAGGGTTGCGATCATTATATGGTGGAAAATAACATGAAAATGTGCAGTTTTGAATAACAGGCCGAAGTGAAAAGATTGGTACAGTTTGGATGTTTGTTGTGAGAAGTGGGACATAAGGAAATACCGCAAATATCAATAATTCAGAGTATCGATGCTGGCCACCATCCAAATTACGTTCTGAATTCGTTCGGGAAAAAATGATGCGTAGAACAACAAAATGAATGAAAGGCGTAGCTGGATTTTTTTCAATCTCAACAAAAAAAAGTTCTTGACAGTTTAAGTGTTCCATATCCCCACCCCTCCAGATTGATTTGCAATCATTTTATTCGACGCTCCTTAACCTCAACAGTTACCACCAGCTTTGTGCAACAACCAAATAACCAATCAGATTTAAACATGGAGCGAACGGTGTTTTAGTAGTTAGAACTGGTTGCCACATGTGACTTAACTAGTGTTGTCTTGTACCATTGTAGATCAAAATTACGAGTAGTACGAGGATTGTCACAGAGGTTTGACGACGTTGAAAGTTGCTACGAAACTACAGGTTGGTGTGTGAGTCACTTGACACTCGATGTTTTTATCATGTTGCCTGTACCGTTATGTAACTTGGGCTGCACGTCTATGTTTTTTATAGTAATGTCACTTTCACCCGATAGATAAATATCTACATCTTAAACCAGAAGTTGTTAAGTACTATTTCATTTCAAACCCTCCTGGTCTGCCTGAACCTATCTATTCGCATACTCCAAAGGAAAGTGTAAAAGCTTTGGTGATAAAGGATCTTCTTTTTCTCGAACCATTCTTAATAGGAAAGGTATCAGAAAATTTTTTCCCACGCGGACTTTAGTATAGCTTTCATTTAAACACAGTTTTATTTAAATTACTAGTTTCATATTGATACCAAATTCAATAAGAATATTACTCAAGACTTTTCTCCTAAATAAATCATAGGTTTTCTTGAAGTCTATAAATAGTTGGTGCACTGTCCCTTTGTATTCGCACTTTTTCTCAAGTGTTTGATGAATTCAGACTATGTGATCTTTCCTAGTTGTCGGCTTGAACCTGTCTTCTTTCCCATATTTTGCTTTAAACATCCTAAGAGGATTTTCATATGGTACGTAGAAAAGTGATCGAACACCTGCTGTAATTCCTGATAGAAATTGTCCTTTCAATAACAATTTATATTTGCAGTTGGTGCATGCACAATCAGCGCAAGGTCTCAAGTACAGGCTGTCATCACTACATTTGACATCCTATCACTAACAAGCTCAACTGTCTTAACTGATAATATTGTACAATGAAAATAAAAAATCCTGTCCCTAAAAGATAATTTATTCTCCCGTAAAATTTTAATCCTGTGCACATACAGTGCCTTCCATAACCCATCCAACCTCCTTTGTTTCAGTTACTACTTGTATGTAAATAATAATTTGAAGCAAAAATATACACATATAGATATTCACGTATGATTCAGTACATTGTTTGGAGTATGCATGTAGTCTTCCTTTTTCCACGCAAGAAGAGTGTGCACAATGTTGTGTGCGGTGTTCGCGTGTGTTGTATGGTGTACTGTTACCAGCCGAGATTCCGAGATCTGTCGTGTGTGCAAACATCGTCCTATAGACGGTTGGAGCTTTCATAATTTCCTTGCGAATGCCAATATAAGTGCATATTTAAACGTAATAACGCTGTCTTCTGTAGTTCTGTTTGTTTCTGCCAGTTTCATGAATTCCGTCAAGAAGTCCGTCATATATTGCTCATGTAGTTCTCTTGGCATGCGATCGAGGAATGGGTTGACTGCTGTCATGGCATCTGACATAAAAAAACACAAGCATATTAGTAAACGGATCAGCTAACACACAGCTTGTCTCATAACAGTGCCTGGTCAATCGAACGTAGCAAGGGGTGTAACTGAGTGATACAGTGTCTGCTTCGCTGCAGAAAATTCTGTGGTCAAATCTCATTCTGTCAATTTTTTATTAGTATTAATTTTTATGTGTTTTTTATACGTGTTAAAATTTAACCTATTTTATTTCACAAACTTTTTTCTAGATTCGTTTGCATAGTTAGCTCAGACTCTTCTTCCAGAGGACGGATTTCCCTGAAATATATTGGAAACTTTTATGGAAATATGGCGATAAAATAATTTTTTTTCCGAGCAGGATTAGGATGGAACTCCATCCTGGTCCTGCTCGAAAGCTGTCTACAAACCTGTATGACATATACATTTCTGAGTGTACGGTGAATAAACTCCTGATGATCGACAGAGGAATTATCCGAAACATGTAGAGTTTCACACCGAAATATATTTGTGTATTTAGTGCATCTATTTGGCTTTATTATAAAGAAATTTGTTACGATGCACAGTCACATCAACTTAAAAAAAAGTACTTACAAATTTTAACAAACGGCGTAAAATTCCAAATACCACTCGAAATATCGCGGGAAATTTGTCCGCCAGTTGGCAGTACGGGAATAATATCTGTGGGTTACCAACTGCCTCCTTTCTGCTGATCTGTAAATTTTGAAAAAAGTGTGGCTCGGGAAATGAAAAATTGTTTTAGGGGTTTCTGCGTGGACGAAATGTTGGGAAACACTGACTTAGAGACATACATATTATTGTTATAGTTTTATGGAAATAGGTAGTGTTAAGTTGAAGAGAAGGAAATTTAAAATTATATACTCGTAACATGGAGTGTCACTTTCCCATGAAAGGAGTAAAACTCGGCTGGTCATCACACGTACTTCCAGGTAAACAGGTGGACCGCCATTACCGACTGTATCTTGAGGCGAAGGCATGCAAATGTAACAGAAAACAAGTATTTTGTTCTCGAGGTTACTTATTAAAATGGAGAATGCGATTTCAGTCTTGCAGATATTCGTATCATTTTACTATATTGGACGAATATTAGTGAAAGGTCTTCAGTTTCGTTTGATATATGTGCAGAAAAAGATTTAAGTAATTATATTACCGTCTACACAACTCAGTGTACATGTTAAGTAGTACAGACGGTGATATAATTACCTAAAACTGTTGGACTCTGAACATAACCGGATGCACATCACCAAACTGTTTTTTAAATTCGAATTGTGCTTCTTTTCTGTCGCATTTTTATGCCTGTGCTTGAAGATTGCTTTATGGAAGTTCCGAAACATGTGGCGCATTCTTGATAATAAGAGATTCATTCATCATCATTCACTGAGTATTCTGTCTGACGACAGGTCCAAAGCCTCCTCTAAAACTATTCCTCCGCATAGTGCGACCTAGAGCTTCCTCCTTCAAATGAGAGTATTCTCTCCTGTCCTTAAGTTTATCCAGCAGCTTCTTACGTCTTCTTCCTCGTCTTCTTGCCACTTCAATTTCTCCCTTTATCTTTCCTTCCATAACTTGTTTAAGAAGGCAGTTTCTACGTAAGATGTGACGAATCCATTTAGCCTTCCGTTTTCTTATTTCATATAGCATATTTCTCTGCTCATTGACTCTAAGTAACACTTCTTCATTTCTCACATGATTGGTCCAACTGATCTTTTCCATCCTTCTCCAGCACCACATTTCAAAAATTTTCCAGGTATTTCTGATCTTCTGCCCGAAGCGTCCAAGTTTCAGCACCATACAAAGCCATGCTCGAAATGTATCATTTTACTTTTGGAGCATGGCTTTGTATGGTGCTGAAAATTGGACGCTCCGGGGAGCAGATCAGAAATACCTGGAAAGTTTTGAAATGTGGTGCTGACATATTGTCTAAAATTATAGCCGTCCTTGACGGTCCTACTGTTTCTTGTTCTGGCCATGTATCAGAGCGGCGCGTCTCATCCACAGACTGGTTATGTCATTGAGAGTTCTGGTCGGTGCAAACCGTGTACCTCAGAGAGTCGACTAAAATGTGGCAAATACTATATCGTATTTCTATGAAAGAAGACAGTTATGGTTTGTTATTTTAAAGATAAACAAATCTTATTTATTCAGTCTAAAAAAACACAAGTTTAGTGCCCTTACATGTAAGGTATATGATTTGGCTGTAGTTTGGCTTCTTCACTAAAAAAACCGTGAATAAAAGAAGGGGTCCCTTAGACATTATTATGTCTTCCTGTACATGTTCTTGTGTTGACATACCTGAAAATTTCCTAAGTACAGGCCGTAACATGTAGCATATATATGATGCAATTAAATTGATTGAATAAACGTGTGTTGTGTTAGTCTGAACAAATGTGTTTTGTTTAATAACAAAACACAATGGTTTGGTTTCCAAAAAGATTATTTTTAAAATAGAATTTATGTGTATTCCACAGTTACCTCTAAGGGAGCTGAGAGTATTGTGGGTGTATTCACTGTCTCTGCACTCGCAGTCGATAACTTCGAAACCCGTGTCGTGCAGCAGTTTGCTGAATTCTTCAACAGGATCTGATGAGTGTAGGTAGGGCGATAACAACTGACGGACATCCTAAAATTTTGGAGATATGAGATTAACCGTTAGAAGAACAGACTACACGACATTATATATAAATATTCAGTTTGTATATCACAGGGAATTCATTGTGCTTCAGTTAAAAAGACCAATCGATGAATGCCGTACAAGAAAGTTTATCGCTGTTTATCGTTATAACCGTACGGAACACATAAATACACTGTGTGGGCAAAGTGCAGGGACTTTTAGTGTCAAACCTGCAGTTCGCTGTTATGTGTGTGTTCAGAGGAATTCAAAGTAAACCTAGATTTTTGGCATTGCAAGGGGGACAGAGATGTTTTCGCTATTCAGATGGATTTTGCACTTGTTTCGTAGACGGTTAAACTATCCATATTTCATGTTTTTGACATTTTGTTAGGCGAGTTTTTGCTGGCGCTTTTGTTCTGTTTAAGTGGGAAAATGTAAATGTCACATAAATAAAGAAATATAGGTTATGGTTCCTTTGATTTACTAACATAAACAGTAAATAATTCAGTTTTAATATAAAATTATAAATTATTGAACTGAACGGTAAAGAAGTTAATATTAGACATAAGACAAAAGATCTCCAACGTGTTCTAAGAACGTATGAAGAGCTGTATTTTATTTCTAATTTAATTATATGATATTTGAATATTTAAATGAAATATATAGTTTTTTATAACTTTTGAAATAGCTGTAGAAAAACTTCCAGTTTTTTATTCTATGAGAGATTTCATGGTGACAAAATGCGTCGGTACATATAATCGTGTGACAATTATATAAATAAAAAATTATAATTTAAGTTATTGTGCTGACGGTGTATGGTAATGTACAAACGACAGTTGATCGATATTGTCAAAAATTATTATTTCATTTAGACACTTTTGTGCAGTGTCCATCTAACGAATGACAAAGAAAATGTATGGCTATGCGGTCTAATATCTTTACTGTTGTTCAGTGCCATCGCTAAAACCCTGCACCTTTATTGTTTATCACACCTGTCAGAGTTAGAGATGTATATGCAGTAAATAAATAAACATGAACAGAAGTGGACGTAGAAATATAAATTTTTTGCAACACCGTACCGTAAACTGGCGTGAAAGTTTTACCACTTTTGTTGCAGCATAAAGTATTTTTTTATTGTGTTGACAGATGAATCATTGTGAACGCTACGTTATCACCATCTACTAAAAAGACAACTCATTTTATAATCTGATTACCACTATGGACATTGTATTTAAATATTCATTCCGTACCGCTCAGTAAACACAATTCCTCTCGGTTATAAAAAATATTCTGTTAATGCTGGACATGAAAATAGTGACTGCTGGTTGTGAGATCCATACAAAACAAATAAATACATTATGCAGGAAGAATGTAGAATTTTTGAAGGATAAATTTAGGGTTACATATATTGACCATTGGGCTGTAGTGTATTCATGGGTATATTAACCACCTGTACGAATGAAATTAAAACAAACTTTACGAAACTTGAGGTTTCTGTGTGCAGTGACTATGTGGAGTGCCGCCTGCTGGGATGTGACGCCGTCGGGCCTGGTATAAATTTACTGACGTGTAGGGGTACAGTATTGTATTCGTATCATACACTCGAAAAGTAAGTAAATCTTTACCAAACTGCACGACGTCACGTCACAGTAGATTGTAACATTAACAATATTTCGTTTTTTATATGATTTTTGATAAATTTATGGCTGCTGTTACCTACACAAAGGTAGTTAATTGAAAAGTCTTACCTTCATATAGGGTTGCCACTCTGGTTTCTTGGACTGGATCTCGCATACTTTGAAACCTGGATGTGTTCTAAAGAATACATGGAGTGTTTCACCGCCAGGTCGCAGCAAATTGTGTACATTTCTCAGAGTTTTCCTGGTAGTTAGACAGAAATAATTTATTAATATTACGATGGTATAACATCTTGAAGGCCTGTGATGTGTGTCATTGTTTTTAAACAGATTAACCTAGATCACGTCTAAAAATATGTTGGTATATTTTAGTGCCTGTAATACTTAAAGTGGATATTTCAGTGCCTCTAGAAGTACAAGCGGATGATTCAGCACCTCTTTTATTAAAAATGTTTTGTTTCACTACTTCTAGATCAAAAAGTGCATGTTTCATTCCCTCTAGAACTACAATTGGGTGTTTCAATACCTCTTGTATTGAAAATGGACATTTCAGTACCTCTGCATATAAAAATGGTTGTTTCACCCCATTTAGATCTACAAGTTGTTGTATCAGTACCTACAGAACTTCAAGTGCATTTCTCAATACTTCTGGTATTAAAACGGATATTTCAGTACCTCTAGAGCCACAAGTGGATATTTCGGTACCTCTAGAAGCGCAAGTGGATGTTTCAGTACCTTTAGAACTACAACTGGATGTTTCACCACAAAATGCAATGTAACAATATATACTGTATTAAGAACAAAATTTTTCGAAGCCGCCATGTGGTTTTTTATCTTTTAAATTTTTTGTAAATTTATTCACAAATATATGTGCTTGTATATTTTGGGACAGATTTGTAATGTCCGAAATTATTAATTCTCATGTTGCCAATAAATCACCGTTCGTCACATAGGCTTACACAAATTACCGTATTCGGACAGACATACGAATTCCAATAGGGATCTGGTAATGAAAACTTGTTTCAAAATAAATAATTTAACAAATCATTATTTTAAAAAATTTGCGTTTAAGTCATTTATCCAGCTTCGTCTTCATGTTTAAGAATAACACTTTTGTAATTTATTGGTTTTTGCTGCTTGCATATTTTCTATCATTTTATAATGAATGCTGCTTTTATTCATACTAAGTATTTGCTAACCCCGTCAATGACATCTCCAAATTAACGAAGGATTAGTAAATTCGGGTGAGGGGGGCTTGAGTGCCTCAAGGTTCCTGAGTGCTCTGCCGACGGTAACGTAGCTACTGGCAGGGTCACCCATGCCGGACAGGACGAAGGGGAGAGGGAGGACTAAATGAGATGTCCTGGTCCTCCAGGTTGGGGGTTTGGCTAGAGGCAAACAGCCTCTTCCAGTAAAACAATTACCGTTAAGAAACCCAAGGATCAACCTCAAACAGGAAAGATAGAGGGAATACGAACGGGAAAAGCTAAGAGGACTACAATCATTTTATACTGAATGCTGCTTTTATTCATACTAAGTATTTGCTAACCCCGTCAATGACATCTCCAACTTAACGAAGGATTAGTAAATTCGGGTGAGGGGGCTTGAGTGCCTCAAGGATCCTGAGTGCTATGCCGACGGTAGCGTGGCTACTGGCAGGGTCACCCATGCCGGACAGGACGAAGGGGAGAGACAAGACTAAGTGAGATGTCCTGGTCCTCCAGGTTGGGGGTTTGGCTAGAGGCAAACAACCTCTTCCAGTAACACAATTACTGTTAAGAAACCCAAGGATTAGCCTCAAACAGGAAAGATAGAGTGAAGACGAACGGCAAAAGCGAAGAGGACTACGATAAAGGACATAATTCCTACATGGAATGTAAGAACAATGATGCAACCAGGCAAATGTATGAAGATGGCTGGAGGATGTGATTGCAAATCTAAGAAGAATGGGATTTAGTGGATGGATGGAGAAGGCCACTAAGGATAATTTCAAACTAACGCACATGATGTGAGATTTGAATTTCTCAGAGCGTTATTGATGGAGACCGAATTCTTGTGGGACGTTACGCCGTTCTGAGTGGCAAATAGTTGCCGAAGTTTCGGTGGTGCTGCATTCCCTCGAAACGTGGAAAACTATTTAAGCGTTTGTGTTAATTCCGAAAATATATTGTTCAGTAACACAAAATAAAAGGATATTAGGAATGAAATCCTTGTTTTATTGCCAAGTATTACCTCTGATCAAGAATCCAATGGAGGAGGAAGAAAGTAAATATCTTGTCGAAATCCGATGGCCGCAGCTGTGAGGTTTTTTCTATGTCTTTGGTGATGTCGAACTGTATATATCTCAGTTTAGGGTGGGAATACATTTCGCTAGCGTATTGAATCATTTCAGCTGACAGGTCTGCTCCTACCAGTAGACCGAAATCATCTGGCAGGTGAGGCATTAACACTTCCTTGGTCATTATCCCAGGACCACAGCCCAAGTCAAGCACTCGGTCTCCTGTTTTCCAACTCATTTTTTTTGTGTACTCCGATAACACTTTGGTGACGTCTTTTCCTGAAAGGTCATGGCAGAAGTCGGCGTATAATTTCGGTTTATTCATTTCCTGAAACCAGGAAAACATTTCAGGAATGAATTTGAATCGGAATATTTGCTTTATCAGAATTAAGCACAACTCACAATGATTTTATATTAAGGTGTTGTTGTTGTTGTTGTTGTTGTTGTTGTTGTTGTTGTTGTTGTTGAACTAACTAAACGTTGGACTTGGACGATTGAATGATAAGATGAGACTGCCACTGGCCAAGAAAGTAAGTACTGTGGCCGGCGACAGTGTAATTCAGTTCTTTTCAGAGATGGTTGTGGTAGTTTTGGGTGAAGCACATTTGGGCTGAAAATACGTAGCCATTTCAGGGAATATAGTGAAATTAATATACGAATTATCTCTCGTTTCAATAATGTACGTCTTTCCTTTCATAATTTTAACCAAAATAATTCACTAATTAAAATAATTTAAAACATCATAAAAGACACTTCATATCAGGTACCAATTCCTACATGTTTCGGCACCAAAATGACATCCTCAAGGAGTGTATTAAAACAAGGAATCGTAATTCCAACACACATTTCAAGCGCTAGTCGCTCTCACTTTCATCATTAAACTTTTAAAGCCAAATGTTTATCTGATGGGCTTAATATTGAAGAATTGTACGCTCTGTCCACACTGCATTTATGTGTTTTGTAATTATCTCAGATCAAACAGCAAATTGTGACACTTACACTATAGGGTGAATCGTTTTTATAACCGAGTTGAAAAGTGTTTTCTGCGCGGTATGGGCTGGATTTTTATATAAAGCCGTCTGCGCTTCGTCTTTAAAGGTTAAAAATTGACATTCTTAAAATGTTAAAGATACCTATTACACGTTTTAACAAGTACAAGTACAACTAGACTGCCTGAGAATGGCACCTTGGGGTCGCACCTTATGGGGGTCGGTACTTAATATGAAGTGCGTATTATAGTCTTTTTTAATTTATTTTAATTAGTGCATTATGTCGGTTAGGATATGGATTGTAAATCAATGCACGGTATGAATAACAAGGAAATGTTAAAATGTATGGTTTTGTTGGTACAGTAAATAACCGTGATGGGAATTATCTTTTATGGCATATTCTGACCACTTGTGTAGCCATCAAATTTTAAAATTATATGTATATAAGCCGTAAGCCTACTTCATAATTTGAATTAATGTTAATCACTTAGGAAGTGATTCTGCAGTCACTACTCTAATAATATAATATTATTTATCCTATGTCTAATGTCTAACTGTCATATGAAGGAGGACGTTCTAGCTAGCACTGTGTGTTGAGCTCGCTTTGGAAGAGGCCTTAGACTTGTCGTAAGACAGATTACTAAATGATTAAAGGTCTAATTGTGCGTAAACAGTCGCGAATTTACTGCGCACAATGCGCTGTCGCACTGCTGTTCTATAAGACTGGCCTTTATTCTTACTTACATTTGTAGCCAGCAATCAACAAGACAGGCATTGTACGTATCACGTAACACCGATTCTCGTTCGTGCATCCATTGATTCGTTGGAATAGTTGTAAGTATTCCATATGCTGACGTGTGCGTTTGTAGTCTTAGGTATATAGCATGCAATAGGCATGCGCCATATTGTCATTTGTGGCCTGTCCGGTTCTTCCACATTTTTCCACATTATTTCACTATTTTCGAAAAAAAAATTTTTGAACTTGAGGTGTGGGTTTTGATTTTCTCTGTAACGTTTGTCTCAAATATTTATTATTATAAGTAGAAATGAGCAAGATATGATAAAAAATGCATATCAGTATGTATGCAAATTGCCTGTTATTCTCGTTTGATTTTAATTAAACATGAATTTTTTCGACATATTTTCGAAAAAAATTCAAATGTCCAATTCCACGAAAATCTGTCGAATGGGAAGAAAGTTGTCCCATGCCAACAGACGGACGTACGGAGAAACAGACCTGACGTAGGTAATAATTTCTTTTCACAGTCTATCGAAAGCTCCTAAAATGCGAAACGAACTTCCGTACAAACGTCACTCTCTGCAATATTCCATATGATCTCTACATAACCTTCACGAATACAAATTTAGTTCTTAATAACGCGAAGAATCAGACGTCAGAAAACGACTTCATCAGCGGGACTAGAACCCTGGAATTCGTAAAAGGTTACTCGCTTACCAGGTGCAAACCTTACATATATTCTGAGTAGGCAATGATTTATGTGGATACTTTCCTGAAGATACTGACCTGTAGAAACGGAGGGAAAAACACAAACTGTTTCAATCGGGATATCAGGTAACGTAACAGAGCAGTATTCTGTGTATATGGTATGAAAATTGTCCCTGTCTGCTGTATGGAATTATACGGGTAATATGGAGTTATAGCTGCACACTTTCTTAACTTCGGTTCCAGATGAAGGCGAATGTTCAACTTAGCACCCC
>JGI20166J26741_11667140_pt1 | contig 11096 bp, 6 predicted proteins | sample TergutCu122P5_FD_26741 | JGI IMG/M metagenome (IMG submission 26741) | reverse complement strand
AATAGTATTTTATGAATAAATAATAATCAGTGCATCAAGTTGGTAATTAATGTATAGTCAATTCATGATGCACGGTCAGAAAAACATTAAGTTAAGCATAAGTAGTTAGCAAAATACAAGGAATGGTATATTCCTTACCTGACTATGAGAATTTTTTGTACTAACTTACCATCTGAAAAATGGGAGGGGGTGGTCACTGTATTCACACACCAAGTTAACCATGTTCTTTGTAGGTGTCCTGTTGAAAGTTTAAGGTTGTGAAGGGGGTTGTCTTATGTTAGGGTAAACGTGACAATTTGTGACACTGTGCTGCATGCAGTGTTGTGTCTGTAGTTTGAGTACCTTTGCTGTAATACTTGTAGGTTTTCATATGCATTAAATGAAAAGAAAGGACAATGGTATATGAAAAATAATAAAGAGTACCTTTAAATATGTTTACTCCACTGGTGTACATTTACCATCTCTTGTTTCAGAAGTGATAAGACAGTTGGTGTTAAATGACATGTGCTTTCAGAGTACCCTGGATCAGCATTCTTTCATCCTTTAGTGGACCCATCATTGATTCCAGACACTGGACCTTCACAGTCAGAATCTGCAGCATTCAAACTGCCTGTTGCATTGAGTAATATCTCCCTAGCAGGTCTGAAACGTAAGTGAAAATTACTCAGGAAAACTGACCTTTTTTTCTGGGCGATAGAAAGGAGTGAAGCTGTGTTTAGTTACTAGCACTGTTGCAGGTTTAGGATTTTGTTGAATGTTTGTTTTATAGGAAGTAAGGGCAATCAAGATACCTCCTGTGGTTACAATAATCTGTAATCCTTGTAGTCAGTGTAGTGGATAAATAAAGAGTGCGTAGTAGGGGAATCGAAGGAATTACTTAATGAGGAGCTGTTAGGGTGATTAAAAGAGGGACTGGTATAGGATATGAGGATTCATTGTTTTTAAAGGTAGAACATTTTTTTATCAGCTAAATAACTGACATTTCAAAGAAGACCTTGTACTACCAAATTTACTATTGCGAGACCTTTTATTTGCACACAGCTTTCCTGTGCTGGAGGACTTGAAAATGGAGTTCAAAAGTTCAGTGTGCTGTTTCTGAATGTGGTTGTTTATGTGTGAATGCATGAGTGTGGCCTTATGTTACTATAGGAAAAGACAAAATCATAGTTTAAGAGTAGTTGATACATCTTGTAGAAGTTCACCCAAGTGAAGTATGTAAGAAATTGATATGATGTTTGTGATAAAATTAGGAAGGGTTGCAATTTTATAAATGCTCGCTAATTTTCAGTGCCCAATCCACAACCCTGAGGACTGATGTTTAATAATTGAAATTTTATCTTTACAGTATAAGGTTGGAGGTTTTTATATTTTGATCTTCTGGTTTATGACCCTTTGTGGTCTTGTCTTTGGATACCAGGCACATGCAGGTTGGACTTGTGGAACTTCGTATTGCAGTATGGGGGAAGAAAATAACTGAACAGTTTTTGTTAGAAAAGTGCTGAACAAATTGGACCAAAATGAGGTGACACAGCCAAGAAATGGAGGAAATTAGATAAAGAGGAGCTTGAAGTTGGTAGTCTTTAATAATATTGTGAAGATGTCTAAATTAAGAAATATAGAATGAACAGGTTGTGTAGCATGCGTGGAAAAAATTTAAAATGCATAGTTAATATTGGTTGGGAAGTCTTATGGGAAGATACTACTTAGCCGAGGCATTTGTGGATAAATAATATGAAAATGGAAGGTAATTGAAAGTATGTCCATGGTGTAAACATAGGAAGCATGGAACTGATGCTTCATGCCTGCTGATTCTGAGCATTGGCTGGGGGTGAGTTATTGGTTTATGCTGCAATCCCTTGACTGGCAGGGAAAAGTTTCTGGAGCTATTACATAGGAGGCTGATGATAACCCAGAGCTGTGCCAGGTGTGGTGGCAAAGAAAAATTCCTGGCCCTACCAGAATCAAGCCTTTGTCATTAAACATATAGTTTTGAGACATATTCTGGTGAACATTAAAATGAATTGTAACTTACGATGTGAAACACGTGGGCTGGTGTTACAGTTACTGGACTGAAATGCAGGAATGAAGGCTGGTGGATGCAGATGCACTGTAGAAATGGATGTGATCATGTGCTTGTTTGCCAGGGTCACTGGCTAATCAGTTTCAGTTTGCTGAAGTGGTTATTTATGGAAGCTCTTCACAGCTCACAGCATTGCCAAGTGTTAGTAACACAGTAGGCTGTATACTGGCTTTAGTGCTTGTAAAGTGCTGTTGCATTGTTGACAAACTGTCTCGATGTCATTTTGCACAAAAGGGTTATCTGGCACACCTTTGGTCCTGTGTTTTACTGTAGTGGGAGGTAGGGGCCAGTGGTACTCCTTTGTGAATGTGGTGATGCACCCTTTTGATCCATGCAAGTATGAAATTTTTTGACTGACTGAATAACTGTCACCTGCTACAGAAAAGCCCTTTGCTGTTGAATTACTTATCTCTGGTTTTGCATTGCCGATCAACTCCTCTACTGTATGTTTCAGTGTCAAAACCAGTGAGTGATGCAGAAAATACATCCACCTAGTTTTCCTGTTGGAGGAACTGCACTGTGTGTGTAATTGTTATCATTATAAGTATGTTATCTTTTAGGGTTCACATTCTTTGAGATGGAACCATCGTGGATTCGGTATATGTGGTGGGTCTACCTGATAGGTTTGGTTTGGACTTCGGAGTTTATCCTGTCATGCCAACAGATGGTGATAGCTGGTGCAGTGGCACAATGGGTATTTGCCAAGTAAGTTGTAATCTGGTTTTTAATTGCAAGATTTATATATGCTTTCATGGACTGTAATGTTTTATTTGGGTAGTAGTGTTGTGGTCTGAGATGATGATTGGGTGTTAGAGAAGTGTTTACTAATCGTTTAACCACAAAACTCTTTTACACCTTGAAAAATAACACAACCTCACATCACATTCTCCCAAAACATACTGGTATTTTGATTACAGGGTAAAGGTAGGATATTTCACAAAGTAAAAATTGTACACAAATCCCTTTTTTAATCATAATTTATCATATTTTAATGATTTGTAATCAGTTTAATTATTATCAAAACAAATTTGATACAGCAGCATGTATTGGTTTAATTGTAAAAATTGAGATCTCAATTATTAATATCTTTTAATATGACCGTATACAGTACTTTTTATGGATTTTCTTTTATTGGCCTAAAGTGACCAAATTAAGTCAAAACATGTTGCTGTAATAAAGTATGTAATATGCACTTGTTTTGTTTGATGGTATTTCATTCCTTCATTACAATAAAAATTTATCTCATCTGAAGTGGCATTGTACAATTGCATCTGGCTGTCCGTTGGTGATGTCAGTTGCTGTTGATCTGTGCAATGGAGCAGTAAAATCCATTGCAAATGTAGAAGTTTTGAGTTCTCATATCTCTTACCTGGATGTTGTAGGGAAGGGTTTGTCACTAATTTTGGGCTGTCATTTATCTGTTTATGTATGTATGTATGTATTTATCTATCTGTCTGTGTTTTTACTCTGTATGCAATTTCTTTTTTAGCCGGACAAAGGGAAGTGGCTCTGTGATGTCTTCGGTGGGCAAGCTGGTGTGCTATCATTTGGGCTCTGTGGCTAAAGGCTCATTCCTTATTACAATCTTCAAACTTCCAAGGCTTGTCCTTACCTACATAGACAGAAAGTAGGTGAAGCATAATTAGTTTTTGTGCCGGAAAAAAATTGTTTTTTTTTTACTAATTCGCATCTTACCAACATCAATTAGACAAGCAGTGAAGAAGTCTGGTAAAGTAGTATCATCATATGGACTATGTTAGCTCAGCCATTAAGTATGAATAAGACGCGGTATACATATTCCTAATTCATGTACACTTGATTTTGCCATTTTGGAAGGTAGGTGATGTGGAAAGTATTAGCCTGTGAGTTTCTGCTACATACAGTGTAATAAAGAGATAAATATGAACTTTAGGACATGAGTTCTTCAAAGAAACACCCTTGAATTTAAATCATGTATGTGTGTGTATGTATAGTATTACACTTTGAATAACTTTAGTAAGTATATGACCCATCTAGTGTTTTGTGAGTGGTTAAATCAAGAATGTCATGGTGGAGTGGACATTTAGCTTGGATGGGGAACTTGCTGAATTTTGTGTGGGAACTTCTTGTAACTAGTCACTTGAAAGACTAAAAGTAGTAATACTAATAATAATAATAGTAATATAGACCTTACAGTAATGTTATTTGTAAAACAGTTTTAATGTACTCCAGCAGAATGTGCACAGGAATAAGTTTTGATATCAGCAGTGTTAAACCATCAAGCTATATTACCACAGAATGGTACCGTAATTTGTCAGTTGCATTTGGATCCTTGCTGAATGCCCATTAAAGTCACACATGCCTACAACTTGAAAACAATTGGATGGATTGTCATGAAATTTGAAAGCTATTTTAGTTTTTGTGTAGATCGGACAATTTTAATGACCATTTACATGAAGACCTGCCTGCATTTTTGTGTGCATGATCATTTATGTCCGTTCTGTGCTGAAGCAGAGTGTTGATATCCCTGCTGTGCTTGTACCCAGAATTCCTGTTATGCTTTGGACCCATATATAAGCCACAGAGCTGAAATTAGGCTTTGCATCATCTAAATTCTGTGTTTTCCAGGTAAAATATGGTACTTTCTAGCAGCGCCACTACAAACCAGCATAATTGGAACTGTGTATTGACTGCAGCATTGTTGCTTGGTTTTTTGTATGCATGAACATGTCAAAATAGTTACATTATGCATACATTGTATAATTTGACTTTTATCTCTGAGGTCTTTTCACTGTGATAGGCATTTTGTTGTGCATGTGTTTGTTGTAGAAAGTGCATAATACCAATGTTTTGCAGGCTGAGGGAACACAAAGATGCGGGCTCTCAATGTGCATCATGTTGTTTGAGAGCATGCATTTGCTGCTTGTGCTGCCTGGAGAATTTTATCAGGTTCCTTAACCACAATGCTTATACTGTAATAGCGATGGAAGGTTACAGTTTCTGTACTTCAGCCAAGATCGTAAGTGACATTAATGAAAAGAAACATATGTATGTTATATTTACTTTCTCAGTGTACCTAGGGCCCTAGACACAGAACATTTCTAGTGGCGAGTATCATCAGGTACATAATTCTGTGGTCCTAAAGTGAAGGAAGAAAGAAAAGTTACACCAGTGGCAGGACATTATTCCCCCCATTTTTATATATATATATTGACCAGAAAATGGGTATTAGGAAATTTATGTCTGGAAGTGGTGTGGGTGAGTGATGTTTTGAGCATAGTCATGGTTTTATGTGAATCGCAATTCTTCCTTCCTTCCTTTTGTTATTCCCCTTTTCATATACATATGCAGTGACTAATGTTGGATAGAAATGCCTGTTAAGTCATTGGACTGCAGTGTGTGATAGTTTCATAAAGTGAATATAGTGATGTGGTAGGTAGGCTGGAGCGTGCTCATGCCTGTGGTGTGCATTCCATCTTTACACAGTTAGTGGATGTGTGCAGTTGCTGTCAGAATAGTGGGCAGGATTGCTGTCAGAGGACAGTGCAATGCAAGGAATGTTTTGATTGGAGGAAATGTATTGACTCAGTCAATGGGCAAACAACAAATACTGTCAATTTTGTGGGGAATCTGCAGTAGAAACTCTGCAGACTCATCAGACATTGTATGATGAATGAATGTTATCCACATCGTGGGTGTTAAAAGAAGTAGTAACATTCATTTATGAATGGTCATGAATCTATGTACAGTGACATGAGCAGCATGTGGTCATTAGCTTCGTGTAATGGGAGCAGTTGTGAGATGTGCAAGAGGCTGTGTGTTCTGGTTTTCTTCATGTGGTACAGACAGTTGCAAAGAAAGCTGGAATTTCAAATGCTAGTTAAAGATCTGAAAATGTACATTACTAGCCAGCATAACCTAATGTGATTACTTCTTCTTATTGGTTTTATTGTTTGGTTGCAGGCATTTAATACTTTAGTCAGTAACGCACTGGAATTGGCAACTCTGAACAGTGTTGGTGACTTTATCTTATTTCTGGGAAAGTGCTCCGTTACAGCAGCTACTGGAAGTATTGGATTAATTATTATGAAACAAAACTCTCATTTGCATTTTTATGCAGTTCCAACCATTGTTGTATGCATATTTGCATTCTTCATAGCCCACTCAGTGCTTTCACTGTACGAGGTAAGGAATACATTTTGTGTTCTTCTTCTTGCATGTGGTAATCTTGCCTTTTTTTCCTGTCTGTATTTCAGTAACTTGGTAATGGGTGAGACGAGGGGTTTGCTGCAGGGAAGAGCTGCAGATCTGAAGAGAAAATATACTGTATTTACCAAAATGCAAGACGACTCTAATCTAAGACAACCCCTCCAAATAGAACATGTCTGCCAAGGGAAAATATATTAATCCAAATCTAAGATGACCACCCAGAAATAAAACATCTGCTAAGAAGAAATATTTTACTGTTTGATACACTTAATACAAAAAGCATGTCAGAGCCTATCTACTCACTGTCACCGCCTTCATCTTCCTTACACTTACTCCTAACATTTCCATCATTTGCACTGTCATTCCCTGACATATCATCATCAGTTCAATCCACTGCATTGGATATGCAGCACTTCTTAAAACCCTTCACAGTTACTTCTGGTGAAATGTGCTGCAATGCCAATATGATCCAAACTGACTAAATATTACAGTTGTATTTCTTGTTTATAAACTTACTTGAACCCATGAAGATTCACAATTTTCCCCACAGAGAGTGTCATTGGTGTTAAGAATTTAAATACAATGTGTTCTGGATTTCTGTGTTGTGTCTGTGGCTGACCAGTCTGAGTTCATCTCTCTTTTTAAGGTTTTTAATTTGCAGATTGGTCCATGTTTCATGTTTGAGCCTTGTGGTTAATTTTCAGTTTTTCAATAGCCATTTTCCTGTTACTACTCTTGGACTAGATCTGTTCTCAGGTACATATCTTAACAAGTTACTGTTCTATGGTGTCCCATGATTGAGAGTAACTCAATCTATGGGGTTGACCAGGTGCTTCATTGCCTGATTGAAATGAAACACAGCTGGCTTCTGAAATGTTACGCTTCTTTAAAACATCAGGTGATGGACAAAGTCCCAGAAAAAGATGTGTCAGTTAACTTCAGTCGTGCAGAGTTCTCTCATTTGGAGTTCTTTACCCTTGAAGATGGGAGTGATAAGTTGTCCCAGAACATCAGTAAGGAATTGCTACTTTCTGCTGTGTGATAGCTTAGAGGAGCACAGATCTCACTTGACAATTTGGTGATGAGGCCTGGGTTTGGCCCCACATGGTCCGGATCAGGGCATTCTGGTTTGGCACAGTCCAGTTCGGTGTTTTGTATGCAAATTTATATGACCTCACATATTTAAGCACCAAAGTTAAGGAAAAAACCTTATCTTGCATTCAAGTAAATACACTAATTTGAGAAACACAGGTGTAAACCAAAAAATAAACATTGGCTTCATAGCAGTGGGGTATGAGAATGTGGTTTACATGCAATTGAATCAGAACAGGGAGTTGAGGCAGTTTCACATGCACATGGTAATGAATCTTCAGGGGTTCTGTGGAAGGTGATGAATTCATTGAACGGCTGATGTACTATTAACTTCCTAAGAAGGAGCCTCTCTCATGAAACAGCAGTTTATTGTAACCCACACAATTTGTTGAACAGAGATTCTTGCGTTACTAGACATTTGGGTTCCAAACACACCATCTGTCAAAATGTGTAAAAAAAAAAACTTTCTATATTTTCATAAAAACGCAACATGCTGAAGCTTTGGTCTTTTGAGGATCTGCAAAATTTTTCTTTCTTCTGTAAGAATGTGTGTCAGTGGGGTATGGCATATTGTTGTGTCATGAGTGACTCTGCTGCATTACTTACATTTTTTAGTTAGATAGTTGGAGAGCATAAAATTGTGTTGTTTTGCCTCTTTAATTTTCAGATTGTGATAGATACGGTGTTCCTGTGCAACTGTGAAGGCAAGAAACTGTATGGTAATGAATGGGGTGAACCTTCTAGTGGAAAGAAGGAAACAGATGACAGCAATGGTAGTGAATTGGAGCCTATGAACAATCGGATATAAGTCATTCTTCTAAACTGCTGCGGTACTTTGTTATCGTAGACCATTACATTTTCCATCCTGAGGAATGAAGTCTGTGATATAGATACTCTGTTGATGTTGGGGTGGTACAAATGTTATGTTCGGTGCAGCTTGTGGCTGGGTGAGGAAAGTAGCATACAGGCTGGCAGAAGTGTCATACCATTAATTACTTCATTAGCTTTAACTCTTGGTTGGTCATGCCCCTACTAAGAACGTAGTTAGTTGCATGTATCTGTGAGATACTGTCTAGATTTCTGCTAAAAAATGGTAAAGAATTTTATGGCTACATCTTTAGTTTATTCAAGGATGCATATGATTAGGAACTTGAAGTGTCTCTGATTCATCACTAAGCAAAATTTTTCAATGCCGTCTCTGTCAGTACCCCACAATTCTTTCAGACTCTTTTTGTTACTCCAAAGCTCTCCAGCTGAGCACAGGAAACTGATGAAAGCTTTTATCTCAATTGTGTCTGTCAGTTTGGCATTACTTTGCAGCTGACGTTAGAATGAATAATAAGAATGTACCGATTTGATTGTTGAACACACTCATCTGAAATTTCATGTGTAATGAGACAGTTTCATGCTTCAAAGGGCATAGTGGCATTCCTTGCTCGGCCAATAACCCCAGGTAATTTTGTCAGAATGTTTTGCCATTTGACTTGAATATGTGTAGAACTTTTTACCTTACCTTGCTTTGTCTCATTCTTCTATTGAAAACAGTTGTCAGTTGCGTCCACTTCAGTGTGACAGTAATCATCCGATGTAGTGTCTTATGCACACTTATCTTCTCTTGGTTCCATAAAATTTTCATTGCATTCTGTCCCATCACATCAGTGCTATAATCATCACTTAACATAATCAGACATTATCATTGCCTGAATACACTTGGCATTGTCTACATTACTTTGGTATAAGGGATCCATAATGGCCACCAGACTCTAACACTGCACTATTAACACAGAAGGTCACGCTGTATCTCTCAGATACATATTTCCAAGTACAGGCGAATAAATTTGATTAGGAATACGAAACGCACTCCAGCTGCTTCTAAGAAACATCATATGCAGCTCTTGCATGAACACATTTATCTCGTATTCAGTGAAACAAACAAAGAAAAGTCACATGCGTTTGAGAGATACACAGCAGCCAATGGAGGGTTAAGAGATGCATTTCTGTCACATACTGACATTTCTTCCACTGGCTGGTCCTGTATTTATTACATTTATAGTTTTCCTTTAATTTTTCTAATTGTGGTTATCATGATTAGCAAAAGCCTGGTTTAATTTCGCACATGAACTTGCATTTAAGTCAGATATAACCATTGAATCATCTGGTGGTTATTGTTCCTGCTTCATGTTTTGCCCAGGTTAAATTTTTGAGGAATTTTGTGGTTTTGCTCTGTGCCTCTGGGAACTTCCACAACCATTCATGTTATTAATACATATTTGTTTTTCCACTTGACATATGCAGTTGAGAAAGTGCCTTTAAATAAACTGAACAACATCATATGGCCATGGGTATTTTTTTGGCACTGATGGCATGTAGCTCTTGGCTTTATTACTGCTGTCCTCTCTGTCTCCACCTTGATGAAATAACTATCACATGGCCCTGGCAATATTTGAAGCTGACATATTCCATTCATGTATTGTGCACTGGCTGGTGCATTAACTGAACAGATGAATGGGAGCATGTAAAGGCCAGTTTATAAAACTGCAGTAGTGCAGGTACTGATGTGTAGCCTGTGAACTAATGATGGTTGAGGTGGCCTCTGTGTTCAGTTTTCATGTGGTTGTTGGTCTTTGGTGGCTACATCATGTTGTCAACCAAAAACAGGATGTACAGTAGCATTCACACTTCCATGAAAGCCTGAGATCATTCTTTATCTCAGACATTTTAAAAACATACATTAGAAGCTGTTCTGTCTGTGAAGTGTGAGAAGAGAGAGTGGTAGGTTGCTGAGAATGAAGTTGTAATGCTTATTTTAGGATAGTCTGAACTCTTGAGTTCATTCTTTATTATCTGAAACTACTGTTCATATGTGGGGAATTGTATTTTTTGTGGACCTTTTTTTGAAATGCTGTTAGCAAGATGCAAGTGTCTGCCTACATAAATACTGTTTAAAATTTGGTTTCTGATAATATAGACAGTAATTGTTCAGTTTTTGGAGATTTGATGTGAACCATATTCCATGTCTTGATACTTGTGCATCTCTCTGCCACCAGTTCCTTCATTTTCATTGGATATAACCCTGCCACTGTTCACAAACTTTCGCATCTAATGTGCATTGGTTAGCTGTGGCAGAATTTAATTCTTTGTTGTGAAAATGAAGGAAGGAAAACGTTTGGTAGTTCGGTCAACAGTGAAAGAGAATATGATGATGGAAATGGATCGGGTGCTGCGTTTGTAGGTTGTATGTACAGAGTTGCATTATCAGAGCCAATTGTCATGGTGAACTGACAGGTTTTGCATCTATGATTCCTACTGAAGTAAAATTATACCTGCCTTCCTGCACAACATGTGATAACTGTCAGCATGTATTTGGGACTGAACATGGCCTTCAGCTTTTAAAGGGTTTGCAACTCTAGCAATTTCTAGAAAAAAAGTTTTACTATATATTTTAGTGCTTTTTAGCAACAAGAGCATAGGTGACATTTTCAGTGCCTTATGTAGGTCGATGAATTTCAGTCTGGTGGTTTATGAAGGGAATTTAATGTGGTTTGTTAGGTTTGGCCTATTTAATATTGTAGTGAGGAATTTTGAAGTTGTGTGGCACCAGAGAGCACTTGTCTAGTACCTGTAGGAATTTGTGTGGAATTTTATTTTTTGGACCGTGCATTTTCAATAATGAAGACAAAAATAAACCAACAAAATGCACAAATTAATTCTGGATAATTTATTACTGATCAATCAC
>JGI20166J26741_11666918_pt1 | contig 11098 bp, 9 predicted proteins | sample TergutCu122P5_FD_26741 | JGI IMG/M metagenome (IMG submission 26741) | reverse complement strand
GGTCGCCCGCGTGCGGGCCCGGGGCGGGCTGACCAGACTCGACACGTCCTCGGCCAGCCTCCTGGCCGACCTGGGGCCGGAGGCGTTCGCGGCCTGGGTCGAACGGGCCGACCCCGACATCGTCTTCGCCAACGCGGCCGAGGCGAGGATGCTCGGCTGGGACGTCGCCGCCCCGGCGCCACGCCTCCTCGTGATCAAGCACGGCGGCGACCCGCTGCTGCTGCGCACACGCGCCGGGGCGGCCTACCTGCCGCTGCCGCCGGCGCGGTCCATCGCCGACACCACCGGTGCCGGCGACGCCTTCGCCGCCGGTTTCCTCGCCGCGCTGCTCCGCGCGGACGCCGTCCCCGCCGCACCGGCCCCACGGGATCTCGAGCCTGACGGGGGCGCCCTGCGGGGCTGGTGCCGCCTCGGCCACGAGCAGGCCCTCGCCGTCCTGGCCCAACCGGGCGCCGGCCGGCCCCTGTGAGTGGCTCCGTCCGGCGGCGCGTCGTCCCCGGCGGGTCCGTCCGAGGCGCTGGCGCGCTAGTGTGAAACCACGCCGTCCGCCACCGAAGGAGCACACCATGGCAACCCCGCACATCACCGCCGAGCCCGGCGAGATCGCCCCCCTGGTCATCATGCCGGGCGACCCGAAGCGGGCCGAGCGCATCGCCCGCGACTACCTCACCGACGTGCGCCTGGTCAGCGACGTGCGCGGCATCGGCGCCTGGACGGGCCGCTACGAGGGCACGCCGATGACGGCGATGGCCTCGGGCATGGGCATCCCCTCGCTCAGCATCTACGCCACCGAGCTGTTCCGGTTCTACGACGTCGCCCGGATCGTGCGGGTGGGCACATGCGGCGGCATCGCCGCGGACATCGCCGTGCGCGACGTGGCCATCGGGGCCAGCGCCCACACCAACTCGGGCATCGCCACGCTGCTGGTGCCCGGTGTGACGCTGTCCCTGGCGGCCAGCCCGGACATGCTGCTCGGCGCGCTCGCCAAGGCGAAGGAGCTGACGGCGGGCAGCGGCGTGCGCGTGCGGGCCGGCGCCCTGTACTCGTCGGACTTCTTCTACCTGGAGAACACCGACCTCATGGCCAAGCTCCGCGCCCTGGGCACGCTGGGTGTGGAGATGGAGGCGGCCGGCCTGTACGCCGCTGCCGCCCAGGAGGGCAAGCAGGCCCTGGCGGTCTGCACCGTCAGCGACCACCTCTTCGACCGCTCCGGCGACATGAGCGCCCAGGAGCGCGAGACCGGTTTCGGCACGGCCCTCCAGGTGGGCCTGGCCGCCCTGCTGGTGTAGGAATGCCCTCCTACTCCCCCAGAGCGGCCAACGACTCGGCGGCGGTGGTCGTCTCGGGCGCGGTGTCCTCGCCGTGGCGGACGAACAGCAGGACCGCCAGGGCCAGGACGAAGCCGACGCAGGAGAAGACGAACAGCACGCGGTAGTTGTCGCCGGCCAGGTCGATGAGCCGGCCGACCGACGGCGGGGCGACGATCTGGGCGGAGACGGAGAACAAGTAGTAGTAGCCGACGAACGTGCCGAACAGCCGCTCGCCGCCGACCCGGACCACCATGGGCAGCGAGTTGATGTTGATGCACGCCCAGAACAGCCCGCCGCCGAACAGGCAGGCGGCCGTGACCGTCACGCCGGCGCCCAGGATCATGGGCAGGAACATGACGACCACGCCGACTAGGCCGATCATGATGAGCTTGCGCCGGCCGAACCGGGCGCCGAGGAAACCGGCGGGCACCGCGAAGGCGATGAGCGCGATGGAGAACACGCCGAGCAGGATCGGGGCGTTGCTCTCGGACATCCCCAAGGTCCGCGTGGCGAACAGCGTGAAGTACGTCTCGACGGGGCTGTAGCCGACGAACCAGAAGAAGATGGCGAACAGGATGAGGAGCAGGCTCTTGCGCTCCGCGGGCGTGAGCCGCACCCTGGGCGGCGGCTCATCGACGGCGTAGGCCTGCTGGGGCTCGCGCACCTTGGCCATGAGCACGACGAGGGCGAGCAGCATGACGAAGGCACCCGTCAGGAACACGAGGGGGTAGCCGCCCGCCTTCCTCAGCAGGCCGCCGCCGGCGAAGGCCAGCAGGGCGCCGAGGCCGCCGAACAGGTTCACGATCCCGTTGGCCTGGCTGCGCAGCGGTCCCGGGGTCAGGTCCGGCATGAGCGAGATGACGGGGGTCCGCCACGTCGCCATGATGACGCAGAAGAGGATCAGCACGGGCATGAGCGACCACAGGTGGTACATGAACGGCAGGACGATGAACGCGGCGGCCGCCGCCGGGATGCCCACGTAGATGTAGGGCATCCGGCGCCCGAAGCGGGTGCGCGTGCGGTCGGACAGGTGGCCGAACGTCGGCTCCAGGATGACGGCGGCGAGGTTGTCGATCACCATGATGAACCCGACCTGGGTGTTGTTGAGGTTGAAGTGCTCCCCGCGCAGGATGATCGGCACGTAGGCGTTGTACAGCGCCCAGGCCAGCGACACCGCGAAGAACCCGAAGGAGAAGTACATCGTCTTCTTGACGTTCAGCTTCGTCTCGTCCATCGTCCCAGCTTCCGTCCCCAGCTCACCGGGCATCCGCCGTGACGCCCGCGCGACACTCTACGCGCGCGCCCAAACCTGGGGCACGCGCCCCGCTCTCAGTCCTCGGCCTTGACGGCCTGGCCGGGGTTGGTGGGCAGCGCCACGACCATGGTGAGGCCCCCGCCCGGTGTCGGCTCGGCGCCGGCCTGTCCGCCCATCGCCTCGGCCAGGCCGCGGGCCACCGTCAGCGCCAGGCGCGAACCGAAGCCGTCCGGGTCGTCCGCGACCGGTTGGTCCGCCTCGGCCAGGTCCGCCTCGTCGCCCTCGCGCACGCCGCCGGCGGTGCCCACCACGCGGATCTCCACCCGGTCGGCCAGCCGGCTGGCGTTCACCTGGACGGGCGTGCCGTCGGGCTGGGCCCGCACGGCCTCGCAGACGATGTTGCCGAGCAGCCGGGCCAGCAGGGCGGCGTCGGCGTAGACCCAGCGGGCCTCCGGCTCGACCGCCCACTCCATCCGGGCCTGGTTGGGGTCGCCCCGCAGGGCGCCGGGGATCGCCTTGCGCAGGTCCAGCCGGGTCGGGCGCGCCACCACCCCGCCGATCTGGAGGCGCGACAGGTAGAGCAGGTTGCCGATCTGGCGTTCGAGCCGGACCGCCGAGGACTCGATGGTCGACAGGTTCGCCTCGTCGGCGCCCGACCAGGCCACCTGGGACGTGCGGAGGGCGCCGACGGCGTCCTTGATGCCGGCCAGCGGGGCGCGCAGGTCCGTCGACACCGCCGACAGGATCGCCGTCTTGGCGGCGCTGTCGCGGGCGAGCCCGCCGGCCGCCTCCGCCGCCTGCGCCAGCGCCTCGCGCGCCAGGATCGCCCCGGCGTGGGCCGCGAACGCGGCGAACAGGCGGCGCTGCCCGGCCGGCAGGCCCGGCGGCTGGAGCGCCAGCTCGTGGTGCTCGTCCACCGGCTCGTGGTCGTAGGGCGCGGCGGGGTCGAACGCCCCCACGGCCGCGACCACCTCGGGCACCCCGAAGGCGGCCGGGCGTACCAGGCCGGCGCCCTTGGCGCCGAACATGTCCAGCGCCCGCTGCAGCAGCAGGGGCACCTGCTCGGTCGAGCCCAGCAGCGAGTGCGACAGCTCGGCCAGGGCGACCGACTCGCGCTGGGCCGCCCACGACCGCGCCGCCGCCCGCTCGTTGAGGTGGACGATGGCCGCCACGAGCACGCCGACGGCCACGAAGACGAGGAGGGCCAGGACGTTGTCGGGATTGTTCACGGCGAAGGCGCCCACGGGCGCGATGAACAGCCAGTTGAGCAGCACGGTGGACGCGATGGCCGCGACCAGGGCGGGCGCCATGCCGCCGACCAGCGCCACAACGACCGTCGCGAGGAGGAACAGCGGCACGTCGGTGGCCAGGGTGAACGTCGCCCGGCCGGCCCAGAGCAGCCCGGCCAGCGCGCCGGGCAGCACGAGCGCCGACACGAGGCCGACCCACAGCCGCCGGGCCGGCAGGGGGCCCGTCCGGCCGCGCCGGAAGCCGCTCGCGGCGGTGGCGTGCGGCACGACGTGGACGTCGATGTCGCCGGCCCCGGCGATGACCTGCTGGGCGAACGAGGGCACGAGCATCCGTTGCCAGGAGGGCGTCGTGTCGGTGCCCACGAGGATCTGGGTGGCGTTGACCCCGCGGGCGAAGTCGAGCAGCGCCTGCGTCGGGTCGTCGCCGGTGATCGTGTGGAACTCACCGCCCAGCTCCTGGGTGATGCGCTGGAGCTCGGTCACCGTGCCCAGCGGCGCGGTGGTCAGCCCGTCGCCCCGGGTGATGTAGGCGGCCAGCATCTCCCCGCCGGCCAGGCGCGAGGCGATCCGGGCGCCCCGGCGCAGCAGGGCCTCGCTGCCGGGCCGGCCGGACAGGGCCACGACCACCCGCTCGCGCACGGGCCACAGCCCGGCGATGCTGTGGGCCGCCCGGTAGTCCTCCAGGCCCGCGTCCACCTTGTCGGCCATCCACAGCAGCGCCAGCTCGCGCAGCGCCGCCAGGTTGCCCGGCCGGAAGTAGTTGGCCAGCGCCGCGTCGATCTGGTCGGCGGAGTAGATGTGGCCGTGGCTCATCCGGCGGCGCAGGGCGTCCGGCGACATGTCCACCAGGTCGATCTGGTCGGCCGCCCGGACGATCTCGTCCGGCACGGTCTCCTTCTGCTTGATGCCCGTGATCGCGGCCACGGCGTCGTTCAGGGACTCCAGGTGCTGGATGTTCACCGTCGAGATGACGTCGATGCCGGCGTCGAGCAGCTCCAGCACGTCCTCGTAGCGCTTCTCGTGGCGCGACCCGGGCGCGTTCGTGTGGGCCAGCTCGTCGACGAGCACGACCGCCGGGCGCCGGGCCAGGATGGCGTCGAGGTCCATCTCGTGCAGCGTGGCGCCGTGGTACTCGACGTCGCGGCGCGGCACCTGCTCCAGGCCCTCCAGCAGCGAGGCCGTGAACGTCCGGCCGTGCGTCTCGACGAGGCCCACGACGACGTCCGTGCCGCGCTCGGCGCGCCGGTGCCCTTCGTCGAGCATGTTGACGGTCTTCCCGACGCCGGGCGAGGCCCCCAGATAGATGCGCAACCGACCGCGTGTCATGGCCCCATTCTGTCACGGACAAGCGACGACGCCACCACGGCCGGTCGACTTGACACGGCACTACTCGGTGCTACTATGGACTGGTACCTAGTGATACTGCACATCAGTCACACGAAGTAGCGGAGGTGATCGCGTGGAGGATCTGACGGAGATGCTGAAGGGCGTGCTGGAGGGCTGCGTCCTGGCGCTCATCGAGCGCGAGGCGACCTACGGCTACGAGATCACGCGGGCGTTGAACGCCCTGGGGTTCACCGATGTGGTGGAGGGCACGGTGTACACGATCCTGCTGCGGCTGGAGAGGGCCGGGCTGGTGGACACCGAGAAGAAGCCCTCGACCCAGGGGCCGCCCCGCAAGTTCTACGCCCTCACGCTCACCGGGGCCGGCGAGCTGGAGCGGTTCTGGGCGAAGTGGGACTACGTCGCGGCGCGGATCGACCAACTGAGAGGGGAATGAGCGTGTCGAAGATCATCGAGTTCGTCACCGGCGATCTGGCCGGGAAGAAGCGGTACCGGGCGATCCAGCGGCGGGCCAAGGCGCTGCCGCCCGACTACAAGACCGCCTACGACGCGATCCAGCGCTACGTCTGGACGGCCACGGGCGTGGAGACGATGACGCCGTTCGAGTCGCTGCTGGACCTGTTCGAGGAGGGGGCGGCGAACGGCCGGGCCGTGCTGGACATCACCGGCAAGGACGTGGCGGCCTTCGTGGACGAGCTGGTCTACGGGGAGAAGGGCTACATCCAGAACGCCCGTGAGAAGCTCAACAAGACGCTGGCGGACAAACTGGGGAAGGCGGAGCCGAAGTGACCCAGGATGCCATCGCCGTGGCCGGGCTGACGAAGGCCTTCGGCGACAACCACGTCTTGACGGGTGTCGATTTCACGGTCGGACAAGGCGAGATCGTCGCCCTGCTCGGCTCCAACGGGGCCGGCAAGACCACCATCATCAACATCTTGTCCACGCTGCTGCGTCCCGACGGCGGGGCGGCCGGCGTCTGCGGCCACGACGTCGTCCGTGCCCCCGAGAAGGTGCGGGAGTCGATCAGTCTGACCGGCCAGTTCGCCGCCGTCGATGAGATCCTGACGGGCCGGGAGAACGTGGAACTCATCGCGCACCTGCGCTCCGTGCCGAATCCCCGGCAGGTGGCCGGCGACCTGCTGGCGCGCTTCGGCCTGGCCGAGGCCGCCGACAAGCGCGCCGCCGTCTACTCCGGCGGCATGAAGCGCCGGCTGGACATCGCCATGAGCCTGGTCGGATCCCCGCCGGTCATCTTCCTGGACGAGCCGACGACGGGGCTGGACCCGGAGGGCCGCCTGGAGGTCTGGAGGACGATCAAGGAGCTGGCCGACGGCGGCACGACGATCCTGCTGACGACGCAGTACCTCGACGAGGCCGAGCAGTTGGCCCACCGGATCGTCATCCTGCACGGCGGGGTCATCATCGCGGCCGGCACGATGGACGAGCTGAAGCGCCTGTTCCCGCCCGCCACGGTCGAGTACGTCGAGAAGCAACCGAGCCTGGAGGACATCTTCCTGGCGATCATTGGCCGCGGGGGGGCCCGCTGACATGAAGAACAAGCCCGGCGTCCTGTTCGGGCGCCTCATGAAGCACATCTGGCGCAGCCCGGACACCATCATCACCGTGGCCCTCATCCCGATCGCCATGCTGCTGCTGTTCGTCTTCGTCTTCGGCGGCGCCCTCAAGGGCGCCATCCCGGCGGGGGTGAGCTACGCCACGTACATGCTGCCCGGCATCGTGCTCATGGCGGTGGCCAGCGGCATCTCCTACACCGCCTACCGCATGTTCCAGGACATGCAGGCCGGCATCTTCTCCCGCTTCAACTCCATGCCCATCTCGCGCTCCTCGGCCCTGTGGGCCCACGTGCTGACCTCGCTGGTGTCCAACATGATCACGGTGGCGCTGATCTTCCTCGTGGGCCTGGCGGTCGGCTTCCGCTCCAGCGCCGGCATCCTCGCCTGGCTGGCCGTCGCGGGCCTCATCGCGCTGTTCACGCTGGCCCTGACGTGGGTGGCCGTCACCCCGGGCATCTCCGCCACCAGCATGGAGGGCGCCAGCGCCTTCTCCTACCCGCTGATCTTCCTGCCCTTCATCAGCTCCGCCTTCGTGCCCACCGACACGATGCCCCTGGTCGTGCGGGTGTTCGCGACGTACCAGCCGGTCACGCCCATCGTCAACTCCATCCGCGCCCTGCTGGGGCGCCAACCCGTCGGCCACGACCTGTGGATCGCCCTGGCCTGGTGCGTCGGCATCGCCGCCGTGGCCTACGTCGTCGCCATCCGCGCCTACACCCGCAAGGCCCTGGTCGCCCGCTGAGCCCTGATCCACCGATCCCTTTCGCTGCTGCGCGTCGCCATCTGGGCACGTTGGCTGCGTTGACGACGCTCAACAGGCGTCCAGCCTGCCTTCGCGCCGCCGCCTTGCCACCGCACCCATCTGGTGCCGCTCGCGACGCGAGAGATCGGTGGATCCGGGCTGAGACTGGCTACGTCACCAGGCGGTAGCCCAGGCCGGCCTCGTTGACCAGGTGGACGGGGGCGGCCGGGTCGGCCTCCAGCTTGCGGCGGAGCTGGCTGACGAAGACGCGCAGGTAGTGGGACTCGGTCTCGTAGCCCTGCCCCCAGACCGCGCGCAGGAGCTCCGCGTGGGGCACGACACCGCCCTCGTGGCGGGCCAGCTCGGCCAGCAGGCGCCACTCGATCGGCGTGAGGTGGATCGGGGCGCCGCCGCGGGCGGCCAGGTGGCCGGCGAAGTCGATCACGAGGCCGTCGGCCCCGCGCAGGGGCGCCGGCGGAGCGGTTTGCGCGGCCGTGCGGCTAAGCGCCCGGCGCACGCGGGCCACCAGCTCGTCCATGCTGAACGGCTTGGTGACGTAGTCGTCGGCCCCGTCGTCGAGGGCGGCCACCTTCTCCGCGGCGTCGTGGCGCGCGGACAGGACGATCACGGGTGTCTCGGCGTGCACCCGCAGGCGGCGCAGCACGACCGTCCCGTCCAGATCGGGCAGGCCGAGGTCGAGGATCACCAGGTCGGGCCGGCTGGCCTGGAAGGCGGCCAGCGCGCCCCGTCCGGTCGTCGCGGCGAGCACGTCGTGCCCGCGCGCCCGCAGGTTGAGGCCGATCGCGCGCTGCAGGGCCGCGTCGTCGTCGACCACCAGGATCGTGGCCACGGCTCAGCCCTCCTCTCGCGCGGCGAGCACCTGCCCGGGTCGCGTCGGCAGGGACACCACCAGGGTGAGCCCGCCGCCGGGCGTCGGCTCGGCCTCCACCCGCCCGCCCATCGCCTCCGCCAGGCCCCGGGCCACGGCCAGCCCCAGGCCGAGACCGCCGCCGCCCGGCGCGTCGCCCGCCTGCTGGAACGGCTCGAACAGCCGGTCCCAGCGCTCCTGCGGCACGCCCTCGCCGCAGTCGACCACCCGGATCTCCACCCGGCCGGCCAGGCGGCTCGCGCTCACCCGCACGGGCACGCCGACGGGTTGATACCGCAGCGCGTTCCCCAGGATGTTGCCCAGCACGCTGTCGAGCAGGCCCGCGTCGGCCTCCACCATGCGGGCGTCCGGCTCGACGGTCCACGCCACGCGATCCGGCTCGGCGAGCTGGCGGACGGCCGCCGCGATCGCGTCGCGCAGATCCGTCGGGCCGGGGTGCGCCACGACGCCGCCCGCCTGCAGCCGGGACAGGTGGAGCAGGTTGTCGATGAGCGTCTCCAGCCGGTCCGCCGAGGACTCGATGATCTCGTGCAGCTCGTCCTGCTCCGCGGGTGACCAGGCGATCTCCGTGGAGCGCAGGCTGCCGATCGCCGCCTTGATGCCGGCCAGCGGCGTCCGCAGGTCGTGCGAGGCGGCCGACAGCAGCGCGGTCTTGGCGGCGTTGTCCCGCGCCAGGCCGCCGGCGCTGGCGGCGGCCCGCACGAGCGCCTCCCGCTGCAGGATGGCCCCGGCGTGCGCGGCGAACGAGGCGAACAGCCGCCGCTGCTCACCCGGCAGGCCCGGCGGCTGGAGGACCAGCTCGTGCTCGTCGTCCACCCGCTCGTGATCGCCGGGGGCCCCCGCCTCGAACGCGCCCACCGCCTCGACGACGGTGGGCGCCCCGAAGGCCGCCGGGCGCACGAGGGCCGCCCCGGTGCCGCCGAACAGGTCGAGCGCCCGGCGCAACAGCAGGGGCACCTGCTCCGCCGAGCCCAGCAGCGAGCCCGCCAGCTCCGCCAGCGCGACGGCCTCGCCGCGGGCGGCGCGCGCCTGGGCCGCCTGGGCGGCGTTGAGGTGGACGATCCCGGCCACGAGCGCCCCCGCCAGGGCGAACACGACCAGGGCCAAGACGTTGTCGGCGTTGTGGACGGTCAGCGCGCCGATCGGAGGCATGAAGAACCAGTTGAGCAGAAGGGCCGAGACGATCGCCGCCACCATGGCCGGCACGACGCCGCCGATGAGGGCCACGACGACGGTGGCCACGAGGAGCACGGGGACGTCGGTGGCGAGGGTGAACGTGCCGCGCCCGAGCCGCAGCAGCGCGACGAGGCCCAGCGGCGCCACGACCGCCGCCGCCAGGCCCGCCCACAGCCGGGCCGGCGGCAGGGCGCCGGAGCGCCGGCGGCTGAAGCCCAGATCCAGCGGCGCGTGGCGCACGACGTGGACATCGATGTCGGCGGCCTCGGCGATGACCTGCTGGGCGAACGACGGCACGAACACCCGGCGCCACGAGGGCGTCGTGTCCGTGCCGACGAGGACCTGGGTGGCGTTGACGCCCCGGGCGAAGTCGAGCAGCGCCCGGGTCGGATCGGACGCGGCCACCGTGTGGAACTCGCCCCCCAGCTCCTGGGTCACGCGCCGCAGCTTGTCCGCCGTGCCGGACGACGCGCCGGTCAGGCCGTCGCTGCGCGTCAGGTAGGCCGCCAGCATCTGCCCGCCGGCCAGCCGCGAGGCGATCCGGGCGCCCCGGCGCAGCAGGGCCTCACCGCCCGAACCGCCGGCCAGGGCCACCACCACCCGCTCCCGGACCGGCCAGGGATCGGCGATGCTGTGCCCCTTGCGGTACTCCTCGATGCCGGCGTCCACCTTGTCGGCCATCCACAGCAGCGCCAGCTCGCGCAACGCCGCCAGGTTGCCCGGCCGGAAGTAGTTGGCCAGCGCCGCGTCGACCTTGTCGGCCGCGTAGACGTGCCCGTGGCTCAGGCGCCGGCGCAGCGCGTCCGGCGACATGTCCACCAGGTCGATCTGGTCGGCCGCCCGCACGACCTCGTCCGGCACCGTCTCGCGCTGCTTGATCCCCGTGATCGCGGCCACGGCGTCGTTCAGCGACTCCAGGTGCTGGATGTTCACCGTCGAGATGACATCGATGCCGGCGTCGAGCAGCTCCAGCACGTCCTCGTAGCGCTTGGCGTGGCGGGATCCGGGGACGTTCGTGTGGGCCAGCTCGTCGACGAGCGCGACCGCCGGGCGCCGGGCCAGGATCGCGTCCAGGTCCATCTCCTCCAACGCGCTGCCGCGATACTCCAGCACCCGGCGCGGGACCGCCTCCAGGCCCTCCAGGAGCGACGCGGTGAACGCCCGCCCGTGGGTCTCGACGTAGCCGACCACGACGTCCGTGCCCCGCTGCGCCCGCCGGTGTCCCTCGTCGAGCATGTCGACGGTCTTGCCCACCCCCGGCGAGGCCCCGAGGTAGATCCGCAACCGACCGCGCGCCATGGGTCTCCATTCTTCCACGGACAAGCCGTGATGCCTTCGTCGGCGGTTCAGCGCTCCGCGAGCGCCTGATTGAGCCGGGTCACGTTGACGCCCGTCTGGCCGAGGAAGCCCAGGGCGGCCCGGTCGGTGGCGGCCTCGACCATGGCCGCCAGCGCGTCCTCCGACAGGCCGGTCGCCGCGGCCACCCGGGGGATCTGCCAGGCGGCGCAAGCGGGCGAGATGTCCGGGTCGAGACACGACGCCGAGGCGGTGAGGGCAT
>JGI20166J26741_11666584_pt1 | contig 11100 bp, 2 predicted proteins | sample TergutCu122P5_FD_26741 | JGI IMG/M metagenome (IMG submission 26741) | reverse complement strand
GTGTATTTCCTGGGGGTAAAGGCGGCCGGTGTGTAAGGCTGACCTTACCACCATCCTGTGCCGTTGTCATGAAATCTGGGAACCTTAACTTCCTGGAACCCTCTGGGCCACTACAGGCCTGTCACGGAACTGCTTTACCTTATATATACATATATACACAAGTTAAATCATTCAAATATCTTGGGTCAACTGTCAATACAGATAATAAAATTGAAGAAGAGATAAAAGGAAGAATGCCCCTAGGAAATAAAGCCTTCACAAATAAAAAGATGTTTCAAAGTAAGCTTATATCTAAAATGGCAAAGTTGAAATTATACTGTTCAGTAATTAGACCAATAGTTACATATGCATGCGAAACATGGAAACTAAAGGAAACCATAACTAACAGACTAATGGTGTTTGAAAGAAACGTTTTAAGGAAAACATGTGGCCCAACCAATGAAAATGGTATTTGGCGAATAAAAACCAACCAGGAATTGGATAAAATAATAAAACACAAGAATATAACAAACTTCATTAGAGCACAAAGATTGGGATGGCTTGGTCACATTGAGAGGATGCAAGGAACAAGAATGGTCAAGGCAATATACTCCTGGAAACCCATTTCAAGAAGGCCAATATGAAGACCAAACATACGCTGGGAGGATGATGTTAGATATACAGAAGTCAAAAGTGCCAAATTGGAAGACCCCTGTCCAGGGTAGAAGAAGATGGAAGGAATTGGTTGAGAAGGACAAAACTCTGCATAAAGAAAGAGTTGTACAGCCATAATAATAAGAAGATATATATATATATGCTGAGAAAACTTAATATACCTACATGTCGAGTCGCTTTCTAAGTACGAACTTTGTTCCGTGATTGTGCAACCAGCAGCTCTCCAACCCTGGTTCCGCCGAGTCGCTAACCGTCCAAAGAAACACATTCAGATGCATTAGGGTCTGAAATGGTTTAGTTGAGACGCAAGGTACAGACCGACCCTCTTACAGTAATTGTCCCTCTACTATCTCACCCCCGCACACACTTGTGATTTCGAAACGGAGCGAAGAAGCGATCAAATCACGGTAGGACTTTGTGACGGTCAACAGCAGGGTTAGGGGTGTACACTTTGTTTAGACGAAATGCAATCAGTGTCAAGACAGCAGGAAAGGTGTGACGTGATGAAAGAAACGAGTAAACCCTATTGAAGGATTATGCGGTGGAATGATTAAAGGAAATGAGCATTAACTGCAATCAGACTAATGTTTACTGCTATTGTATAGCGTAGCGGTTTCCAAACTGTGGTCCGCAGATCCCTTGGAATCCGCGACAAATTCCCAGGGAATCCGTGAATACATTTCATTAATGGCTAATTTGAAGTATATTATTTTTTTAAATCAAAGGAATAATATTTTATTAAACATACTCGAGGAAATTCTTTAATTGGCAATATGTTTATTTCGTATGACCGTTAGAACATTTAATTAACAAACTTCGTGTATCCACGAAGCGAGGGACAATTATTTTAACGAAGTTCAAATCATGCAATGCATTATTATGTATGCTATTGCTATGTAGTAGTATCTATCTAAAATACATAAAATAAATTCTGAAATATAAATCAATAATTTTGGATGCCTATAATCCGGAGACTATTTACGTCAGCAGTACCAATCCTGTTCACCTTTCTCCTTTTATTGTACGTAGGATATTCTTTTCCTCCTTGACTCTACGTAATACATCTTCACTTTTCACACGATCGGTCCAACTGATCTCTAATCCTTCGCCAGCACCACATTTCAAAAATTTTCAGGAATCCCTGATCAACTTCCCAAGTTTCAGCACCATACACAGTTATGCTCCAAATGTAGCATTTTTCTAATTTCTTCCTTAAATGTAAGTCAAATTTCCTGGTGAAAAGAGCCTTCTTATTGTTGAATGCTGCTTTTGCCATGACAATCTCGGATTTACTTTCACGGGCACACCTTGCATCATTTGCTATCCAAATAGTTGAAACACCGCGCATTCTGCGGTAGTTTTTGAGTAAGGTGCCACATGAATTTCAGGTTTTCACCGTGCATGCTTACAGTCAATCACTTTTATTAGCCGACTAATGCACTCAATTATATAAAACTTAGAGGTTAAAATCTACGTTGTATAAATTTTAAAAGACAATTTAAAATCACTCCAACATGCTTCGGATCGTGTGCGATCCATCATCAGGGAGTACTGAGCTATGCTTGACTGAAATTACTCGTGGTGGCTCACAGCGTAATTTCAGTCACGCACAGCTCAGTACTCCCTGATGATGGATCGCACACGATCCGAAACATGCTGGAATGATTTTTAATTTGTCTTTTAAAATTTATACAACATAGATTTTAACCTCTAAGTTTTATATAATTGAGTGCATTAGTCGGCTAATAAAAGTGAGTGCTATATGAAATCGAATCGTAGCCAATAGCCTAGATAGCGTTCGGCTGCGTTATTTGATGGTGGCAGTGTTTACTCGCTGCATAATCAATGTCTTTGATGATCGCCACACCACACTGTAGCGGCCCTCCGTCATATGAATAGTTTCATTAATAAAATTTAAAGAAATATCGTACAATAGGTTTACAGAACATAACAAAGCAACTTCGTCAGCAGAAAAAAGTTTAGAAACTATAACTCGTTACCTTTAAGGCAGTACACAGTATACCAATCATTGTTTGTGTTCTACCGAGTTTAGTAAGCCTACTACCTTGTCGCTCAGTCGGTATAGCGACTCGCTACGGGCTAGATGGTCAGGGGATCGAATCCCGGTGGGAGGCGAGAGTTTCCGCACCCCTCCAGACCGGCCCTGGGGCCCACCCAGCATCCTATACAATGGGTACCGGGGTTTTCCCGGGAGTAAAGCGGCCGGGGTGTGGCGTTGACCACCCACCCCCATCTAGCGCTGAGGTTACTCCCTCTCTGGGCCTTTGTGGCCTGTTCGAGGGTGAAATTACTACCATGTCACTGAACCGTTCTTTTAGCAAACTTACTGTCAGTAAATAACGCCCCCCCCCCGCCCCCAACTTTTCGATATATGTGTATACGTACGGCCTTCAGGCAAGACCTTAACGAATTATGTGGGCTTCCTGCGGATTGAAGTTGGCCAGCCCTGCTGCACACACTGTTCACCCCTGAATGCTACGCCCCCTCTACTGTTACTGTAGTAGCAACACTGCTACCACTCTGCCAGTGCTTCCTGCCGCCATTGTTACAGCCAGTATAATGTACTCCCCCCCCTTCCGCCCTACCACCGCCCACCCAACCGGCAGAACATAACTTACAAATTTTACTGATGCGGATATTTTGTCCCATCAAATTTATGTCCTCTGGTTTAGTATTAGAGTGGTGAACAACAGACGACACTTCAGTAGTGCGAGGCACTCTTAATGCACTGGGATAACGAGCAATCGCTCGTTAAGACACTGGCAAGGCTCGACGTAGCTTCACTAAGCTTTCGGATATCGTGACGGTGTTTTTCACGCAGTACCTATTGTCTAGTCCATGCGGGTTATGTTTCCAGTATACGATGGCTGTAAAGGCAGTCTTCAGAACATCGTACGGCCTCTCAGAAGGAGACTAAGCGAGAAATGACGGAAAGCAAAGAGATCACCTAGCGTCGTGTTCTCCTAGAAGACGTACGTTTCTCTCTGACCACAGAAACATGGCTCTCCACTCTCTACCGCCTGCAGCACTTTGTTAACTATCCCGCATCACGGAAGTGTCAGAGAAGTTGTCGATGATCAAGGCGACTCGCACACAGGGTAGCGTACAAAAGCTCTGAGGTAGAGTTGAAGAATGTTAACGTATGGTATTCCGTATCCTTTAGAATTTTATATTATATGGATATCAAGCATGAGCTGGATTGTTCAGTCAGTGTACTGGCTAGGCTTCTGCCTGGACGACCAGAAAATCGGGACTCCAATTGCAGAAGGGCGGCCACTTTTCTTCGTCACCCATCCAGTGCCCTACCCAAGTGGAACCGGGGCTCATTTTCTGGGAACAAAGTGCTCGAAGCGCTGACGATAAGAAAGCACGGCGCTTTACCGCCACCGCTACGAATGTTACGTAGGCCCACAGCATCAAGAATAACATTACATTTAACCCGGTATATATGTATCACATTCACTCATCCACGCGCTCAAAACACACTCGAATATACTTCCCTGAAGTCCGAGCCGGCAGGTTCTTCCGAAACCCCACATATCACTTACCAGAAATATAGGCTGCCCCATTCAAACACAGTAACATTCATATATTTATCATTTTGTCACTATACAGTACGAAATGCCGTGTTAGTTACGCCGTCTCCTTGTCATTTCCATGTTACACTTGCCTTACACCTCTCTTAAGAGGACAGAAGCGCAGTAAAGTAAAAAAGAAAAAGCACAAATCACTGGAACGCTGACGTTAGCACTGACACAGAGGCATAGGGTGGTCCAAGGGATGTGTTTGTGTAGTGTTCGTGCTTTCTCCAGAAACACTGTATCCCAGTGTTACTCTTGTTCAGACCCTCAAGACGCTGCTTGCGGAAAGAGTCCCCCTGCCGTGTTCTCGTCTGATTACGTAAGAGCCTCTGTTAATCACACACACAAGATGGAACATCGGCGTATTGTCGCCAACTTCGTGAATTACTTTACCATCTTCCACAGCACTCCCGACGGACAGTTTCCAGAACACCTCATAATTCTATTGTTATGATACTGTTATGTTTCGCAAAGTTCATGGCAACGTGTATGCCATGAGAACTTGCTTTCTGTATGGAACACAGGCTTCAACGCCATGTTCCAATACTTGTCCTACGTTTTAATATTATCATTACACATATAACGCGAAGGGTTGTATTTTTGTCGTTATTCTGTTCGTGTGTATGATATATTGTAGTGTGACTCAGCAGCAGAAGACAGCAACAGTGTAAGATATGACTATTTTCACTGTAATAATTTCAGTAAGTTGGTAGAAAGGTAGAAGAGTTTCCCCAATTTTCAAGCAGTTAAAGTTTAATCCTTTTAAGGAAGACCATTTTAGGGAGCTTCTCATCCTTGTAGAGCGGTTTTCAAATCTTTCAATCCGCCAGTAGCTGATAACAGGAGAAGAGACAAAGGGATTTTCTTAAAATTTATAACTGAGACTGTTATAAAAGGTTTTCATTACGATCCGACAATTTTAATGACCAACATGACTTGCCTGATGATTAAGCCCTCGAACGTCTGTTCTGCGCATGCAAGTCCCTATCACGCTCTGAAACCGAACGATTTTGAGACTTGGTAAGGGTTTATTGCCGCGTGCCAGTTATGGATATCTGGTGGTACAATGCTTCGTGCCCTCACCATATCCTATACTAGCAAAGACACTGAGTGTCGTTTGGAATGTTGTTCCTAGACAACGGAGAAATCACAAATTGTAAGAAGAACCACAATATTTAACAGATGCGTATATCAACTAACTTGTTAACCATTTCACGTTGTCATTTCAAAAGACCTTATCTTGGTAAATGTATACCTGTGTGCCTATTGGAGGGCAGGAACTCACATTCCGCGGTCATGTGTCACACAAATTGTTTCCCAGGCAACATATGTTACCCAGCTGAACAGCGGGATTACATAACTCACAAGCCATACCGCATAAACTTGTAGTTAACGCCTTGGCAACAAATAGAGACACATGAAGTGCCTACTCTGTGTGGTTAATTCTCACTAACATAAGGATGCCTAATTCCACAGCAGCTAAATATTTCGAGACTTTGTGTGAGGGAACAGCTTCAAAGGCTCAATCGCGCAAGAGGCTAAACGAGGAGTGAAATGGTGGCTGTCACAATACAGCACCGCCGCAACGTCTGCACTGAAACAGAATAGAGATTACAGTCCAAACAAGTAGGAATAGGAGCAAACATACATTATTGTTGTACAAAAGTGTTTGCTAGCGATAAAACCAAACTCCTTCGTCAAACAAAACTATATATTTTTAAGCCTGGAAATCTATTTACACATGTTTCGGCTTATGATCAAACCATCATCAGGCTGTATGTATGAATTAAAAAGACAAAATTCACAACTGTAATTCTGGATTATTCAATCTGAGATCTCAATTTCATTAAACAAACAAATAATAAAGCAAGTAACAACTAAATCTGCTCATAAATATATTAAACTGGTGACTTAAAACTGTAGCTGTATACAGTCATGCGCCACATAACGACGTTTCAGTCAACGACGGACCGCATATACGACGGTGGTCCCATAATATTATAATATTAAAGTATTACAATGTAATATAATACCATTGTGTTACAATTGCCTACAGTATTCAGTACACTAACATGCTGTACAAGTTTTTAGCCTAGGAGCAATAGGCTATACCATATAGCCTAGGTGTGTAGTAGGCTATCGTATTTAGTTTTGTGTAAGTACAATCTATGACGTTCACACAACGACGAAATCGCCTAACGAGGCATTTCACAGAACGTATCCGGATCGTTAAGCGACGCATGACTATAGAAACTTTAGACATGGGACCTTGCAGGATAAAAGCTTAGTTATATATACCTGGTCACTTCGACATGTATTATATAGTCCCAGAGTAGACAAACAGAATTTACATACGAAATAACGAATTCAACGTCGGAATCCTAGTTACATATATATGCTTGTGAATATCTAATTTTATATCTTCGAAAGCCTTTATTTTTACAAAAACAGAACGATAATATATCCAGTTCATATTTCAAAATACACTTAATGTTTATGTCCAGGATTCTCCGACTATATAATCCAAGTCACCACTAACGTATAACCCTCCTAAAATCTGGGCTGAAAGCCAATGTTTCGGAAACCTGATATGTCCCAATAATCGACCCCACGTCCGCGCCGACGAATGGAGAAACATAAGTTTCCGAAACATGGCTTTTCAGTGCACCTGTGACGTGGCTTATCGCCCGACATGATTTTTTCCGTTAGAAGTTCCAAATATTAGGAACATGTCGGCAGCTGAGTCTACCGAGCGTCGAATGGTGGGAAGATTAATGGGTAACGAACTGGAAAGAATGTAGCATAAAGCGGTCGTTGTATAATTTAGCCCTCACATTCGTATTTTTCTGGAAGAACTGACGAAAGCCACAAACAATCTCAGTCATGACAGCCGGCCACCAAGCCAACAGCGGGAGATGAAAACAGATAACGAAGGTACGTATGTATAAAGAAACAGAGGGCCAGTAAATTGAATTCAACGTCGACCATCACCGCTGAGTGTACCTTTTCATACATTCATTTGCACGGCCGGAAGAGGTGGAGTAACACCCAGGGCATAGCGAACATTCCACATCAGAAAGCAATTCCATTACCAACAGCTGTACCGGAAAGAGAACAGTGGCAACACTGGCGGCTGTCTAGCTAATTCTCTGGATGTTCGGCGCAGCTAGTACAAAATTCCACTACAAGGCTCAATCCTTGATCCTCAATAAAATCCAGGTTGTTTCTGACGCTGCTATACAGCTGTATGCTAGTCATAAACATATGCTAAGAAAATGAGAAGATTCATAACGTTAATTCTTTAAGAAACACTGCTGGATAAATAAATTCGAAGTGGTTTCGAAGGAACGGGGGACGTGGCGAGTAAGGTTTCAGATACGCACAAAATTTTGATCGGAAAATCTGAAAAGAAATTACCACCTGAAAGCCCTCTGACGTTTTAACAAGCCGAGTGTCTGCTAATTTCTCAAAAAATACTTCCATATATAGGGTTAGTAAGAGGTCGGCAGTAGTTGTCTAGGTTACAAGTTGCAGGACGGAAGAATCGGGTTTCTATTCTCGATAGGGGCCGACAAAATTTTCTTCTCAACCGCGCTCAGATCGGCTCAGGAGCCAATCCAGCCTCGACGCCGGGGCACCATTCCCCATATGCTTCCATGGCGTTGTTCTTAGTAAGAAACTTTGATATGCCTAATGATTAAAATGGTTTTGCCAGATGCGAAACACAGGACTACAATTTATGACAGAACTGAAGACTAAACACAGCCCACAGTGGGCAGTCCTTGACCTGCGCACATTGCCAGTCCTGCAATCCTCCGCGGCGCGCTGACACTGACTTAGAGCACCCCACACTGGGGCTTACAGCACTGGAACCCCGCCAGACCCGGCGACTGGCGCCCCGCATGGTGGAAGGCATTGCTCGTGCCAAGTAAGGAGTCCCCCGGGAGTCACCGAGCAGAAAACGCATTTTGCAATACGATTAAGACAAAGATAAAGAATTCGGTTTTGTGAGGGGAAGGAGGGACATTATGGGGGTTTGGTACAGCTGAAATAACTTCAAAAGGGGGGATTAGGAAAGGATATACTAGACCTAAGGGGCCTTTTTGTGACAACAGAATATTAAGAAGGTATTAATATGCATGGCGTCTATCAGTAATGCAGATAACATAGGTAATGGAAGTTCAGTGACTCCAAACTATGTTATTGATTACTGAAACAGGTTCTGTGACTTGGCAACTGTCAGGGTGTCATGCTGAAGGTGAGTAACCTGCAGGAAACTGATGACCGGTGGAAAAGCTGTACTAACAAACAACATCCACGGAAATGACGCTACTAAACTCGTCAAACGATTAATAGATAGACCTACTTCCGTAATGGCCGTGCCCAACAATCAAGAAGGCTACTTCAAATTTTGATTGATTTAACGACTGTGTACAACGATACCGCTTACACTGCTTAAAGTGAGAAATACGAATATGAATGGTCTTGATGTATATACCGTACATTTTGTAGATTTTATTACATTTGTCCAACAGATGCACAATATGTTTTAACAATTATCTGTTTCTTATAACTTTCCTACTTGTTTCACTGTTTACATTAAAAGAAACTCCCTGAGGATGGTGTGTAAACATCGAAAAACGTAGGTGTGTGATAAGAAACAGACAATTGTTAACATACTTTGTGAATTTATTGGACAAATATAATAATAAAAGAATATGACTGGTTACAGATGCGCAAATTGAGATACCTAGCTCACAGAAAACGCTGCGCCTCCATTACAAAGATAGATGGAATAATGATGTTAAGAAAAAAATTGCCGTTTATTGTGGCCACCATTCCAAGCCCTATTTTACATAAAAATCCGACTAATGCACTAATATATGTTAACACCATTTTAATCACACTGTGACATTCTTACATGTTTCAGCCCTCAAGAGGTCATCCTCAGAGAACACTGAAATATTTCGTAAACAGGGTCAACAAAATGCGTGGCCAGATGTAAATATCATGTTTAAGATCAGCGTGTTGTTGAATGAGATTAAGTCCATAAGAAACCCGTTAATAAACTGTGTGAATAAAATGCGAAGTTCTTTGACGTTATGTCGGATGATACGAGCAGAAAACACTGCGTTTTAGACGGATAAAATATTAACTCATCATCTATGTAATAAGAACCAATAAAATGCACACTTTTTACACTAATGTTTTAATTTAATTACAGTGTCTTCGACGTGTTTCGAACATCCAAGTGTTCATCCTCAGGAAGACTTGTACTGTACATGCAGTTTTATGGTATTTTTTTTCATGCTGAAATTATAATAAAAGGCTACACGAATTGTCTAATTATAAAATATCAAGTACATAAAATATCAATACAAGTATAAAATGGTTTTAGTTTGTGGTAACATATTTTGTTCTAAAGTGTTATATTAAAAGTTTTTTAACTACGAAAATACAGAATTCTAAAATATTACGAGTATTTTAAATGTATAGCCTTTTATTATAATTTCAGCAAGAAAGAAATAACGTAAAACTGCACGTACAAATCTTCCTGCGGACGAACACTTGGATGTTCGAAACATGTCGCAGACATAATTAAATTAAAACATTAATGTAAAGAGTGTGCATTTTGTTGGTTCTTATTACATAGATATATCACAATGCACGGATCCAAAAAACGTAGAAATTAACTCATCAGTTGCCTATAGGCACTTCAGAAAACCACACAAAACCTAGATCAAGAAAATCGGTGAGTCAACCGCATGTATTCACCAGCGTGTTATAATTACAGGTGTCCTTTTGCATCTGCAACCCACTGAACCTGAACCACAAGATGCTATATTCTGAGAAGAGTAGGCTTCATTCTCCGTCGCACTTCTCTCTAACGGTTTGCCAGAGCGAAGCATTCCTTTTACCTGTCTCAGAATGCAACCGTAGTTATGTTTATTTGTATTGTATTTAAAGATCGAGTGGATATCTCAAAATACTTATTGTCGAAGGTAGGAAGGTTGGTGAATGATAAACTGCAAATTACCTAAAAGGAAGCGGTCGTGGCCCACTCGAGGTAGTATCCCGGATCTGGGCTGCAGGAACTGAAGGAGACCATCAACAACGTCAAAATAAAAGGTGACTCGGTTCAGATTCAAAAACCAGGTACCACCGAAAGTTATTCAACAAAGTTGCCGCTACGCAAACCTGCCGGTGTTCGAACGTACTGCAACAACCTAGCGCTAAATGTCGCGGCGTTTTGGGGGGAGAAAGAAAAACTTTAAACTAGTAGTGAACAGGCCTAAGTTAAACTATTATTCGTCAGTAGTAGACTCCCACAGATGACGGTGTGTCAATATTGTTGCAATTAGCATGTTCAATACCACCATTTTTCACGCTAAACTTCACACTTATGACAAGCACAAACGAAGGCTGCTTTTACTTACGGTGTATTTAAGGAAGCCGTCAGCAGCCAGGGTGATTAGTGAGTAATGAAATGGGAATAATGTCGAAAGAATCTGTCACGACCTAATTTGAGACATTATGCCAGAATTCTTAAGCAGCCTTTGAGGAAATCCAAGGAAAGAAGTGAAAATAGTTGGTCTATAGTCCAAGGCTTCAACCCTGTACCTCAAGTATAAGACCCAGTAGTGCTGATAACGCGACAGTGACCTTCACTTATTATTATTATTATATTGTTAATATGGGAAGAACAATGGGAGAGAGTCGATCAATCAAAACCAATCAATTAAATCAATCAACGTTGAGAACAAAATGATGCTACCTTATGCACAGGTATTGGTTATGACGTCAGAGTCTTTACATGCAAAATGAGGCGCTTCCAGAACTGTTT
>JGI20166J26741_11666473_pt1 | contig 11103 bp, 9 predicted proteins | sample TergutCu122P5_FD_26741 | JGI IMG/M metagenome (IMG submission 26741) | reverse complement strand
CGAATGTCTTTTACGTCCATTGCAAAGCTCCTTTCTTCCAAGCGTAAACCAATCCCAATGCGAGGATTATAAAAAAGAATGAAACCAAAATCAGTCCCTGCGCCCCCAAGTCTTTCATTATGACCGCCCATGGAAACAGAAGAACAGTTTCTACGTCAAATACCAAATAGAGTATAGCGAACAGATAATAACCAACTTTGAATTGCGCCCACGATGTTCCCCGCGTAGGGATTCCACATTCGTAAGGTTCTCCTTTTAAAGGATTTGTTGAGGAAGGAGCCAGCCACTTTGCAAGTAACAGAGCGGCAAGCACCATAAAAACAGCCGTAACCAGCACGACTAAGAATAAAGCGGAATTACTCATGAGGGTATTGAATTTTTGTAATGAAAATATCGTTCCGATTAATTAATCCACTATTCATCGATTTAATATTTGTTAAACGAACGCAAAATTATAAACAATTTATCATCTAAGCAAAAAAATAATCACAAATTCTTAGAAAATAATTAAAATTATGAATTAGGAATATGAAGCGATCATTTATTCTGAATTCGAGAAAAATTCTTACTTTTGCAGAATGAAACAACGATTTCCCATAGATACGTTCCGGTCACTGACAACGCCGTTTTATTATTACGATACCGACGTTTTGAACAAAACTTTACAAGCGCTTACAAAAGAAGCTGATAAATACAACTATCAACTTCATTACGCAGTTAAAGCAAATGCCAATCCCCGCATATTGTCCATCATCAACGAATATGGATTAGGCGCCGATTGCGTAAGCGGAGGTGAAATTCAAGCGGTAATAAAAGCCGGTTTTCCCTCAGGTAAAATTGTATTCGCGGGAGTTGGAAAAGCCGATTGGGAAATTAATCTCGGATTGGAACATGAAATTTTTTGTTACAACGTTGAATCTATTCCTGAGTTGGAAGTCATTAACGATTTAGCTAAAAAGAAAGGAAAAACCGCACAAGTGGCTTTACGAATCAATCCGGAAGTAGATGCCCACACCCATCATCATATTACAACAGGAACAAAAGAAGATAAATTCGGAATCAACCGCGCCCAATTAGAGAATGTATTGGATCAAATATCTTCGCAAGAAGCGATCCGGTTAATTGGAATACACTATCACATCGGTTCGCAAATTACAGATATAAAACCTTTTCAAGAACTTTGCACCCGGACGGTTGAAATACAGGAACAATTCGCCAAACGCGGATTAAAAATTGAACATATCAATTTCGGAGGAGGACTGGGAATTGATTATGAAAATCCGGATCAACACCTAATCCCCGATTTCAAGTCTTATTTTGAATTATTCCGGACTTTTTTCCCGGCAGAGGCATACCAAAAAATTCATTTTGAACCCGGAAGATCCGTTGTCGGACAATGCGGAACACTGATATCCAAAGTTTTGTTTGTCAAAGAAGGCACATATAAAAAATTTGTCGTTTTAGATGCCGGGTTCACCGAATTGATTCGTCCCGCATTATATGGAGCTTATCATCAAATTGAAAATCTATCTTCGGAAGCGCCGGAAGAAATTTACGATGTGGTAGGCCCTATTTGTGAATCATCCGATTGTTTTGCTAAGGATATCTTTTTAAACCAAACGAAACGAGGCAATCTGATCGCCTTACGATCGGCCGGCGCTTACGGAGAAACGATGGCATCGCAATACAATTGTCGCAAGCTTCCCTTTACTTATTTTTCTGATTCATTTTAAACCATGGCTTGGAATACATTTGAAATCATATTGCTTTGTATACTGCTATTTTGCTTTATTTCCCGATTATTATTCCATTGGATTGTTATGGCCAAACCTTATTATTATATGCAATCCGAAATCTCCGGCGAAATACAATACCATCGCTCACAACCTCCTGTCTCCATTATTATTTGCATCAAAAGTTCAAATAATGATTTATATCAATTTCTTTCAAATATTTTAGATCAAGACTATCCTGAATTTGAAGTAATAGCCGTAACCGACGGAATTTCAGACGAGGATGAAGAAGCGCTGATCCGGTTGAAAAATCTCTATCCCAATCTCTATTCCACTCATGTACCGGATGATACAAGAAATGTGAGCCGTAAAAAATTAGCGTTAACATTAGGTATCAAAGCCGCTAAATACGATAAACTTTTATTTACCGAACCGGATTGCATGATCCGAACAAATCATTGGATTTCTTTGATTGCCGGTCAATTCTCAGATAAAAAAACCATTGTCTTGGGTTTTTCCGCTTTTGAAAATGCAAGAAATATATTCTATAAATATATGGCATACGATTATTTCGTTTCCAATCTTCAAATGATCTCTTCCGCATTATTTAATCATCCGTATGCCGGAAACGGACGAAATATGGCATACTCTAAAGAACATTTTATCGAACAAAAAGGATTTGTCAAACATCGTACATTGCAGCATGGAGAAGATGATTTGTTTATTAACGATATCGCTACCGGTGAGAATACGGCAATAGAGCTTTCGGCGCAAAGTATTACCATCACGGAAATTAATGATTCTAACGATTGGAAACAATGGAAAGCTGATCGAATGTCAACCCAACGATTTTATAAGCGTGGACCGGTTGCCTTCTATCGTTTAGAGGCATTTTTACACACCGTTTTTTATATGGTTTTTGTTGTTTGTCTTATATACAGTTTGCTATTTACACCGCAAAAGAATTTCGTATTACCCGGAATTGCTCTTTTCTGTCTTGTCGGTCAATTATTATCACAAGGTTTCATTATGAATAGGACCGCAGAAAGGCTTCAATTGGGAAAATTCCTTCTGACAATTGTCTTGTTTGACTTATTTCAACCTTTTATCGATTTATATTTTTTCGCATATCAAGTATTAAAAGGAAAAGAAAATTATACATATCATTATGAAAAACGATAAAAATGCATTACAGGAACTGCAACAATCGCTGGAAAAACTGAAAGGGAACCTGCATGTCCTTGAGGTCAATATTCCCGTCGAAAAACAAATGGAATATTTTCGCTTTTCGGAAGCAATCCGTAAAAATTTTTTAGATATTTCTATCGTAGAGGAACAAATAAATGTTTTGAAGTCAACCCAAGCCTCCCCTTCCGAAAAAAAATACGCACTTTCTTTTTTAGCAATTTCCGGCAATGTAAAAGCTTTTCGAGCAATTGAAGCCTATCACGAAACCTATCCCGACGACTGGACGGCAATGTCTCTTATGCAAGCGAAAATAACATTGGAAACCGAATTTTCCGACGAAAAGCAGGTATTTATCTCTACCGGTTTGGGAGGTAAAGAGGATAAACTCCGCTTTTTCGCTTTTTTCAAATCACAAGGGAAAAGAAATTTCTCGGATTATCAAAAGAAATTAATCGAAAAAGAGATACCTTATTGTATTCAAAAACATCAAGGAATTCCGGAAGAAATTCAAATTCGAGATAATTATTTCACCCTCTTGTTTTTAATTTATATTCACGTGGACATCAAAGCCATGTTGGAAGAAGCCGTTAACGAATGCAACCAATACGGCGATTTTATTAACAAAGGATTTATTATCACGAATGTAAGAGTTCTTACCGAAGAAGAAATCCAAAACGAATTAATGAAAAAGGAATGAATAAAGATTTTATAATTCAAGCGATTAAATACGGCATCGTAGGCGTATTCAATACCTTATTAACTGCTATTACGATATGGATAATGATGTACCCGATATTCAGAGCCGGGAAAGAAGAAAATGTATCTTCAACGATAATGACCATTTCAAACATTACCGGTTATATCGTAGGGTTACTCAACAGTTTTTTTTGGAATCGGAAATGGACCTTTCAAAGTAAAAACAATTGGAGAAAAGAATTTATCAAATTCGTAACAGCTTTTTTGATATGCTATATTCCGCAATTATTCCTCGTAAATTATCTGAATACTGTTCTCGCAGGCCCTGATTATCGATTTTATATCGGAAGTCATTCTTTGAACATAAGCGTAGCTTATATTTGCCAACTAATTGGGATTGTCTTTTATACTTCGTTAAATTTTCTTTTGAACAAATATTTTACATTTAAACAAACAACTCAATAATACAGCCTTCTAATAAAAAATGAAAACGTTATGCATCATTGTCCCCTGTTTTAATGAAGAAGCTGTGATCGCCATCACATACAATCGATTGAAGAACGTACTATCCAATCTAAAGGAGATTTCCGGTCAAATTATCTTTATCAACGATGGAAGTCAAGATAAAACGCGAGAAATTTTGTCCGGCATAGCAGCAGCGGATCCGACAATAAAAGTAATTCATTTTTCCAGAAACTTCGGTCATCAAAAAGCCGTGACCGCCGGAATTCATCATTGTCAAAGCGATTTTGCAATAATTATCGATGCCGATTTGCAAGATCCTCCCGAATTGATTCCCGAACTCTTGGCTAAACAAGAACAAGAAAAAGCCAATGTCGTTTATTGCGTTCGCAAAAACCGAGCCGGAGAAAGTAAATTCAAATTATGGTCTGCAAAACTGTTTTACCGTTCACTCAATAAACTTTCCGAGGTACAATTTCCTTTGGATACCGGCGATTTTCGACTGATAGACGCTTGTGTTATACGTGAATTTAATCGCTTTAAAGAAAAAGGAAAATACATTCGGGGCATTATTTCCTGGATCGGATTCAAACAAGTTCCTTTCTATTATGATCGTGAAGCGCGTCGCGCCGGTGAAACAAAATATCCTTTTAAAAAAATGCTCGGATTCGCCTCAACCACTTTATTGTATTTTTCCAAAAAACCCTTATTAATGGCCATCAGTTTAGGATTTGTAACTGTAATAATAGGTATTATAATGGCTTTATGGTACATATTCGGAAAAATTTTCGGCTATACCCACGCCGAAACGGGATGGACATCAATTATAATCACCGTTATTTTCTTTGGAGGAATCCAATTGCTAACCGTTGGAGTATTAGGACAATATATCGGAATACTGTTCGACGAAGTGAAAGAAAGACCGGAGTATATTATCGATGAAATAGATAATTAAAATACAATTTCTTCCTTGCTATATGTTAATTCATATATTCCATTTGCGGCAAACATACTTCTCTATCACTTCATCGGCCCAAATGCACAGGATATTTTATAAAAAAATTTAATTTTACGAGATTTTTATAGTCGAATTATTTAAAAAATACTATCTTTGCAGGCTAAAATAAGCAAATCGCTAATTAAATTCAAAAATAAAGTAAAAATCAAATGCAAAACAAAGGAGTTATAACAGTCTTTGCAGTATTGCTGACTTTAGTTTGTATATTTTATCTGTCGTTTACATTTGCGACAAACAGCTATTACAAAAAGGCCAAAGAATATGCTGCAGGAGATCAGATGAAAGAGAGTCAGTATTTAGACTCATTATCCTCAGAAAAGGTATGGTTGGGTTATACCTTGAAAAAAAGCCGTACAATGGAGTTAAATTTAGGCCTTGACTTGAAAGGCGGGATGAGCGTTATTATGGAACTTAATGTTGCCGAAGTACTCAAAGCGTTATCTAACCATAATCCCGATCCTATTTTCAATCAAGCTTTGGCCAATGCCTCCGAACGCCATTTAAAGAGCAGCAGCGATTATATTTCATTATTCACGGAAGAATACCGAAAATTAGATCCGGGCGCAAGGTTATCGGCCATTTTCAGTACCTTTGAACTGAAAGATAAAATTACTCCCCAAAGTTCCGACGCTGATGTAGAAAAAGTTTTACGCACGGAATTAAAAAGCGCAATCGATAATTCATTCAATGTGCTTCGCAACCGTATCGACCGTTTTGGGGTTGTTGCTCCGAATATTCAACGTTTACAAACCGAAGGGCGAATTTCCATTGAACTACCCGGTATCAAGGAAAAAGAACGCGTGCGAGCTTTGTTGCAAGGAAGCGCTAATCTCGAATTTTGGGAAACTTTCGACCAAAAAGACATTCTTCAATATTTAATGACAGCCAATACCATCATTCGCGATTCGATTGCAAGGGCACAAGTAGCCGCTCCGCAAGAAACAACCTCGCCGACTGCCCAAACGACAAACAAACCATCAACGACCGCATCTGTCGACAGCGCTAAAAAAACCGGCATTGAAGAAGAACTTGCAAAAATTGAAAAAGCGGATTCCGCTTCATTATCAAAAGAAGGTAAAACCTCGGATGAAAAAACAACAGAAAGCGTCGATGAAAATTTAGAGGCTTTCAAAAAAAGCTACCCTTTGTTTTATTTATTAGGCGTCAACCCGCAACAATCACATACCGGCCCGGTTATTGGAATTGTTAATAAACGCGACAGAGAATTAGTTGATAAATACTTTAATATGCGTTTAGTGAAAGAAGCGCTTCCTCGCCAATTAGTTCTGAGATGGGCGGTAAAAGCTAAAGATCCGAAAGAAGAAATGTTTGAATTGATTGCGTTAAAAACCAGCACCCGCGATGGTCGGCCGGCCTTAGAAGGAGATGTGGTTACCTCCGCTAAAGATGAATTCAGTCAAACCTCTCACTATGCGGAAGTCAGTATGACCATGAATTCCGAAGGCGCTAAAAAATGGGCGCGTCTGACAAAAGATAATATCGGGAAATGCGTCGCTATCGTATTGGATAACATGGCTTATTCATGGCCTGTCGTCAATCAGGAAATTCCGAACGGAACGTCCCGGATTTCCGGTCAATTCACGCCGGAAGATGCTAAAGACTTAGCCAATGTATTGAAATCAGGTAAAATGTCAGCTCCTGCGCGAATCGTTCAGGAAGATGTGATAGGTCCTTCTTTGGGACAAGAATCCATTAATAAAGGATTTTTTGCATTCATTCTCGCTTTAGCCATTCTAATGGCTTATCTAATTGTTGTTTATGGAGTTATACCCGGTATAATTGCCGATGGAGCTTTGCTTCTCAACCTTTTTTTCACGATGGGCGTACTGGCGTCTTTCCACGCCGTCCTTACTCTTTCGGGTATTGCCGGTATGGTGTTGGCTTTACACGTAGCAGTCGATGCCAACGTGTTGATTTATGAACGAATCAAAGAAGAAATCCGAGGCGGAAAGAAAGTAAAGAATGCCGTGGAAGAAGGCTATCATAAAGCATTTTCAGCTATTTTCGACTCCAACTTAACTGCCTTAATCACCGGCGTCATCTTGTTTTTCTTCGGAACAGGTCCAATTAAGGGTTTTGCTACCACTTTGATTATTGGTATTCTTATCTCATTCTTCACTGCCGTTTTCCTGACTCGAGTGGTTTATGTAAGTTTAATGGAAAAAGGCAAACTATTGAATCTGACATTCTTTACTCCTTGGACAAAAAACTTCTTGGTTAATCCAAAATTTAATCTGATGAAAAACAGAAGATTAATTTACGGAGCCAATATAACCATAGTAGCTATTTGTTTGATCGCTTTATTTACTCGCGGATTAAACCAAGGGATTGATTTTACGGGTGGACGAAATTACAGACTCCAATTTGATCAACCGGTTAATACCGTTGAAGCGCAAACTTTGCTGGAGCCTCTTTTCGAAAATCACCCGCCCATGATTACAACCATCGGAACTTCTAACCAAGTGCGCATTTCAACAAACTATAAAAGCGCGGACAATTCCGAAGGGGCGGATACCGAAATAACAGAAAAATTGTACGAAGGGTTGAAACATTTGTTGCCGGAAGGAACAACTCATCAGCAATTCAGTGAGCATAATCTTCTCAGTTCTCAAATCGTTGGGCCGAGTATTGCTGCCGATATTAAATTCCATGCCTATTTGGCGGTCTTTTTCGCTGTGATAGCCATCGGACTTTATATCTTACTCCGTTTCCGCGATGTTTCCTACAGCATCGGTTCGATTGTCGCTCTCATTGGCGATGCTGTCTTTATCATGGGTGTATATGCGCTTCTATGGGGATTTGTACCCTTCTCTCTCGAAGTCGACCAAACGTTTATCGGCGCTATCCTGACAGCAATAGGGTATTCAATGAACGATAAGGTGGTTATTTTCGACCGGGTTAGAGAATATACGCACCTATACCCCAAACGGGATAAATATGAATTGTTTAATGAAGCGCTAAACTCCACTTTAGACAGAACCTTCAATACCGGAATGAGCGCTTTCCTCGTGATGATTGTCATCCTCTTCTTTGCCGGAGATGCCATCCGAAGCTTCTCATTCGCAATGTTACTCGGCGTTGTCGTTGGAACATTCTCTTCTTTATTCACGGCTGCTCCGATTGCTTATGAAGTTCAGAAAAGAAAAAAAGTAAAATAAGGAATTAATAAATGACATAGGGTCTGTCTCAAAAGTTGATATCAGCATCATTGGGAACTTTCAAGACAGGCTCTATGTCATTTTTTTATGCCGGATTGTCAGTTAAAACACTTTTAAAAGAACCTGTAAGTGGTTAAATAAATATAAATATTCAAATATAATTGAATAAAACAAACTTTTGTACGTTATTTGCAGTAAAAAAGTATTGAAAAATTATTGTATTACAAAATTAAGTTTGAAAAATAAGTATGAAAACAGTAAAATTAGTATTAAGTTTTTTGCTGGTCAGCTTGTTAAGCGCCGGCGTTGCAATTGGAACTTATTCTTATCTTAACAAGAGAAATGAAAACTTTTCTACGGGAAATTTATTAAATCAACCCGGATTTCGTACGGTAGGCTATGCAACTCCCGCCGAGAACACGGATTTTACCTACGCAGCAGAACAAACGGTAAATGCAGTCGTACATATCAAATCGATAGTGAAACCTGCCGAAAATAGCAAGCCCAATTTGCGCAGAAGAGGAATGATCGATCCATTTGAATTCTTCTTTGGAGATGGCGATAATCCTTTTCAACAATATCAACGACAACCACGAGTCGGATTCGGTTCAGGTGTCATCATTTCTTCCGATGGCTATTTAGTAACCAATAATCATGTGATTGACAGCGCAGACGAAATTGAAGTAACAACCAACGACGATCAGGTTTATAAAGCGAAAGTAATCGGCAATGACGACTTAACCGATATAGCTTTATTAAAGATTGAAGGGAAAAATTTTCATTCTTTACCGTTTGGAGACTCCGACGCATTAAAAGTAGGCGAATGGGTATTAGCCGTCGGGAATCCTTTCAATCTGACCTCGACGGTTACAGCCGGTATTGTCAGCGCTAAAGGGCGCAGCGATATTTCGGGTGGATATAACTTTGGAGGCGCTACGCAAGATAAAATTCAATCGTTTATCCAAACAGATGCTGCAGTAAATCCGGGCAACAGCGGAGGGGCATTGGTAAATACCAAAGGCGAATTAGTCGGCATCAACACCGCTCTCATTTCCGAAACCGGAAATTATGTAGGTTATTCTTTTGCCATTCCGGTCAATATTGTCAAAAAAGTAATATCAGATATCAAACAATACGGAGCCGTGCAACGGGCAATGCTGGGAATAAAAGGCGGTGATTTAGCTGTATTAAAAGAAAGCGAACCGGATCAATACAAAAACATAAAAATAAACGACGGAGCCTACGTTGCCGAATTACCTTTCAACAGTTCCGCTCAAAAAGCCGGAATTCAGGTGGGAGATGTAATAACGGCGATTAACGGTTCGAAAATAAAAAGTTTTCAGGATTTGAGAGGCCAATTAAGCCGTTACAGCCCCGGAGATAAAATTGAATTGCAAGTTTATCGAAATGATGCAACCAAGAATTTTACAGTAGAGTTAAAAAACAACGAAGGCACCACGGAAACGGTGAAACAAAAAAATCCGAGTGATGTTTTAGGAACTGTAGTGAAAGGATTATCCGACGATACTAAAAAGCGCATTGGCATTAATTATGGTGTTGAAGTTACTGACGTAAGCAATGGAAAATTAAAATCAGCAGGAATCAGAAAAGGATTCATCATTCTTACAGCCAATGATAATCGTATTTCCTCTCCGGACGAATTAGAATCGATTGTGGCCTCCATACTGAAACAAGACCCGGATGATCGGGGACTGTATCTTAAAGGTTTTTATCCGGATAGCCGACGAATGGAATACGTGGCAATCGATTTGAACAATTAAGTGAATATTAAATAAGCATAAAATACGTTAAATAATAACCCGTTTATTTTATCTACGAAAAAAAAGTGTAACTTTGCAGGTTTTTATGATTTTTCTCATATAAATTTTATTGCATGAGGCAATTAAAAATCACCAAATCAATCACCAATCGCGAAAGCGCATCGCTGGACAAATACCTTCAGGAAATTGGTCGTGAAGATTTAATTACGGTGGAAGAAGAAGTTGAATTAGCTCAAGCTATTAAACGCGGAGACCGGGCTGCTTTGGAAAAATTAACACGCGCTAACCTTCGTTTTGTGGTTTCTGTGGCAAAACAGTATCAAAATCAAGGCTTAAGCCTTCCTGACTTGATCAATGAAGGCAACTTAGGCTTGATTAAAGCCGCTGAAAAATTTGACGAAACACGTGGATTTAAATTTATTTCCTATGCCGTTTGGTGGATACGTCAATCGATCTTGCAAGCTTTGGCCGAGCAATCGAGAATCGTACGTTTACCGCTGAATCAGGTTGGTTCTCTGAACAAGATTACCAAAGCTTTTTCAAAGTTTGAACAAGAACACGAACGACGTCCATCGCCGGAAGAATTAGCGAACGAATTGGACATTCAAGTGGACAAGATTTCTGACACGCTTAAAGTTTCCGGACGACACATTTCGGTTGATGCCCCCTTTGTAGAAGGCGAAGACAACAGCCTGTTGGATGTCTTGATTAATGAAGACGCTCCGGCAGCCGATCGTTATCTGATGAACGAATCGCTTTCGAAAGAAATCAATCGAGCGCTGTCCACCTTAAGTGATCGGGAACGAGACATCATTAAAATGTTTTTCGGAATCGGTTCCCAAGAAATGACACTGGAAGAAATTGGTGACAAATTTGGCTTAACGCGAGAGCGTGTACGACAAATCAAAGAAAAAGCAATCAGAAGATTGAAAACAAGTAACAAAAACGACTTGTTAAAGAGTTATTTAGGGTAAATTCCCGAAAATTATTTTTAGGAGGCGATTGTTGCAGGAGTAAACTGCCAACGCCTCCTTTGCATACCTCCC
>JGI20166J26741_11666362_pt1 | contig 11103 bp, 7 predicted proteins | sample TergutCu122P5_FD_26741 | JGI IMG/M metagenome (IMG submission 26741) | reverse complement strand
GCTTTTTGATGAAGCACAGAACTTCTAAAATGTACATTGAGGTCACTGTAAGGATTCTATTGTCTTTGAATTTCTGTCTACAGGATTCAAGTCTTTTTAGCCCTGTGATTAACCTGATCAACTTTTTTTGAATCCCCCCCCAAAGTATGATCCCATATCTAAGTCGCGAATGAAATTAGGTAAATCTGATATTCCACTGCCCTGTGACATTGTCTGTCACACATCATCTGTAATACCCATGTATGAAGTTCACATCAGCTGATGTTGGGTGGATTCAAATTTGCCATTGAAACAAAAATGACAATCTTGATTGGTTATAGAACCACATGCCATCTTGCCTTAAAAAAATTTGTACGTTGGAAGGTGCTGCCAACAGTACTTCCAGCATCCATAAAAATGCCAAATATCTGCATTCTGCTTTTTATATGTTGGTCTGCTGTATAAAAATGAGAAAAAAAGTCACTTTCCCTTCTTATCAAACTACAACTAATTGTCTAATTTTAACAGTTATGGAACAGAATGACAATAAAAGAGTGACATAAATGACTAGTGATATCATTGTATTATTTCTTGTTGTTGAATAATTCCTGATACTGTGTTTTGTTCTTAAAGAAATTCTTGTAGATTTGCGTGAAGCTATTCTGCAAGTGGCTCGTCACTTCATGTCTGTGGATCCCAAACTGAGCAAAGTGGTACTGATGCCAGACTATAGTATGGAAAGCCATGCCCGTGACCATAATAACTATGTTAATGTTTCCCGTACACGTAAGCGACGTGCTAAAGCTCTGCTTGGTGAGTGTGTGAGAAGAGAAAATGATCTGATACTGTTTTAGAGTTTCATGTAATGTAATGTTAGCTCATTCATTGCTGGTCTAGAAGCTAAAATATTTGCTGCACTATACTAGCCCAAAATTAAGGGAAAATTAGGTGTAAGATTTTTGCTTCTACAAATTCCTCAGTGAAGATTTATTGTTTATTGTGTTTGAGAAAGAATTCATGTTATGAGTATATTTCATTGTATAAAGTACATGGGGAATTTTTATCCTGCACACCATCTATGAGAAGTGATCTTAGTTGCTGTGTAGAAAAGGTTAGAAAGTTGTGTGTGTGGATTTTGAAAACTGTTTTATTGTCCCCCATTGTACGAGGAAGAAGTTGTTACACTTGGAATTGTGCCAAGTAAAGGTGTGCTGGGAGTCATGGTAATGTAGTAACGTTTATTGTGTGTGAATGTGTCTGCCTAATTCATGGCACAATTACAGGCCCAGAATTTAAGAATCAAAAAATTAATGTGTTGGGCTGTTGTTGAACTTTCATGTGCAGTTTTTTGGTACTTTTTGTGGTACACATTGTTTGTAGGCATGCAGGCAAGTTGTTGAGGTCTAACATTGACTCTCGGTTTCAGTTTCCCCTTTCCATTGCTAATTATACTTTGTAACTGCCCTTGGTAGCATGATTTTGTCTGTGGAATTGTACATTCCCTTGCAAAGTGAACATGAATGTACACTAAAGAGATCTTCTCTGCATTCATTTTCCACTCCTTGTGAAAAGAATGTAAGGGTTCTATCCTTTAGTTTTACCTGGCTCTTTTGCTAGTGTGTCCCACAATTTGTTGACCAATCTTCCTCAACACAGCCATTGATTGTCCCTAAGCTTAGAAACATGCACCTTCAGGTTGTGTATGCATGTTGGCCATAATGATCACTGTGTTATCACCACTGCAATCTGAGTTGAGCTATGGACCATTGGTCTTCATGTGCTTATAAAATTTATTCAGTTCAACACAGCAATACTTGCTAAGTACATGTCATAGAAAAAAGTCACAGAGAGTTTTGTAAAAAATGTCTCACATCAATAGTAAAATGACAGTGTACAGAATGTTGATAAATTTCAAAATGATGTGTTCAATGATGGATGAAAGGAAGATATTAAAGCTTTTGTTATTCTCGTATAAGGCAAAGTTTATATTAAGTACAAGTGTAAACAGCAAAAATATCAGGTATTGGTGTTGTGAACATCACCATGCACTTTATGAAGTTTGTTAATATGATCTTGAAATTGGAGTCTAGTGTCAAGTGAGTGCATGAAGGATGATATGGTCAGTGGTTTTTTGTGAAATGATAAATTCAGTTTTAATTTTGACACTGCTCTTTAGGGAGATAAAAAAAAAGAGAAAACGCAGACTACAGTTACTTCATGCAGGATAGTGGCATGACCCAAACATTAAATTTCTGAATGATGCTGCTAGAAGAGGTATTTGTCAGGTGGTTGCTCAGTCATGGATTGTGACTTGGATCACCAGATTTTGATCTGTGGAATTCTTATTTGCTGAGAGCATTAAAAGACAGACGTCATGTGAACAGTTCACATTCTTTGCAAAAATTTAAATACTGTATTCAAAGAGAAACTGCTGGTATTTCAAGACTTTTTCTGTCATGAAATTCGGATGATGTGACAACTGTGTACAGCTGAAGGGTGGGACTTCAGGTCTGTTTATGCCTCTATCATTTTACCCTTAATTTCATGAAATTTTGGAGAACTGATCACCACTTTGTTTTTAAGATAACTTGTAACATGAGCTGCATAAAGTACATACTGCTTTTTACATGTACTGTATTATACAGTAACACTTTTAACTTCTTTTGGAACAGATTTTGAGCGACATGATGATGATGAACTTGGATTTCGGAAAAATGATATCATCACGATAATCAGCCAGAAAGATGAACACTGTTGGGTTGGTGAACTTAATGGGTTGCGAGGTTAGTACTGTGTGAGAATTATAATATTTATTAAGTACTTGTGACTCAAGAAATTCTGCTTTCATACTCAACTTTGAAATCTAAAATTTTAATGCATCATTATCATTGTTGACAATAAATGTTCAAAATGTGTGCCCTCCGTGTAAGTATACATTGTGGAATATCTTTGAATTAAGCTTGACACTGGAAAACGTTCACTGGAATTGTCTCATACATGGGATACAATTTCCACAAAGTATTTACACTTTTCTCTGGTTCACCAGATGTTTTATTTTGCCCCCACATATGGAAATTAGCAGGTTGAGGTCTGGACAGCCAGTGTTCTGGATCACCACAACTGATCCATCACCCAAGGCAATGATGACTAAGATATGTTTTCATTGCATGTCTAAAATGTTCAGTCATATTTCAGATACAAATGCAGTTGTGTTTTCATAGGTATAGCTCTGGACATTTGTCAGCTGTTTCTGCAGAAACTAGACGATTGTTCCCTGTAAGACAGCTCTTGAAGATAAACATCATAGCCCTCTAACACTTGAGAATCAGACTATTTTTATGTGACATTCTTGCCTAGATATAACCTCAGGAATAAGACATGGAAGATAGAGATATTAAGGTGTAAAGCATCCTGTATGTGTCTGTTTTGTGATAGGTTGGTTTCCTGCCAAGTTTGTTGAGTTGCTGGATGAGCGTAGCAAGCAGTATTCTTGTGCTGGAGATGACAGTGTGTCTGAGGTTGTCACAGATTTGGTAAGAGGAACTCTTTGTCCGGCCATTAAGCAGGTTTTGGAACATGGCATGAAGAGGCCAAACTTTCTTGGTGAGTTATTTGTCTTAGATTTCTGTGTGTGTGAGCTTTCAGAGTTTAATCTGAGATGGAGGTACGAGGGCAGTCCATAAAGAAACCAAACTTTATTTTTTTTTAATTTATTGCTTTACTTACAACTTAATCAAACTTGTCTCCTTCAAAGTACTCCCCTCCACTCATGATACACCGCTCCCAATGTTTTTTCCAGTTCTGTAACGTGTCCTGGAACGTGTTTTGTGGGATGGCGCGAAGGTCCCATATCGAATTTTCTTCTATCTCCTCTACCGTCTGAAATCGGCGACCTTTCAGTGAGGATTTCAACTTTCGGAACAAGAAAAAGTCCGCAGGGGTCAAATCTGAAGAGTAGGGCAGCTGGGGGACAATAGTCGCCTCATGCTTCATCAAAAATTCACGGATAAGGAGTGCATCTGTTAGCAGAAGCGGTACAAATTTTGTGGCAACATGACGCATCTTCAGTTTGTCGGCCGAATCAGGTGGCATGGACGTTTACAGATTCCTACTTCTTCGGCAACTTCACGGAAAATTAGGCGACGATTTTTACAGATCACAGCAAGCAATTTCTCAACATGATCATCGTCCATTGATGTGGAAAGCCGTCCACATTTGGGGTCGTCTTTGATGGACGTTCTGCCCGATTTGAAACGCTTGTACTACTCGAGACATTGTGTACGGCTCACGCAATCCTCTCCATAAGCCTGTTGCAACATCTGAAAAGTCTCAGTAAAAGTTTTCCCCAATTTGAAAGAGAATTTGGCGCAAACTTGTTGCTCCTCAAGATCTTTCCTTTTTCAGATTGCAAAAAATCGCTGAGGGTACTAAACACATGCTCAATTAAGCGTATGTAGCTCGATGACTGATTGACATGGGGTGATGCTGCTAGTATCAGAACAAAGCTTAAAGTCCCCGCTACACAATGCCGCCACCACGAGCATGCTGCGCGCGCTTGCTGGCTTGCTATTTCACAAGTTCGGTTTCTTTATGGACTGCCTACGTATGTTACAAGATCTGTATGTAAGAGTCCTAAGACCCTGTTCAGCCAGGTTTTAAAATGTGGTGCAACATGTTCCAGGAAAGAAATATGCCATGTGGTCAAGAAAATAGAGTGAATAATATACAGTTTGCTTATGTGCTGTATGGGAGAACACTGCTGAGTCATAAAAAGTCATACTGACCATAACGTATTCTTGTAGCAGCAACAAACCATTTTTAAGTCAATATTTTTACATAAAATAACTCAAGTAAAGTAATTACCAGGAACCAAGGTTAAATATGGCATAAAGATGATACTTTTGAGCATTCACACAGTGCTGTACTGTAAAGAGGACATTAAAGTTATCTCATTACATAGAGGGGTCTCTTAAGATGGATTTTAGGAGAAAATCGAATAACATGGCCATTGGGAAGAGTGAACAGGTCAAAAAAAGAGGTAACCAGAAAATAGACTTGTTACTTCAGTGTAGAATGTCTGGAATATCACCGAGGCTTTTAAGACACAGTACCAAAAAAATCCACAAACAACACTTTATTGTTTCACCTTTAAATGACCTGCATTTGCATATATGAATGGACTTAAAAAGTGTCCTTAAAAATATATTGTATATATTTTGGCAACAAGGAAATTTGCTGCATAATTTCTGCTTTATTTTTTATAAACTATGCACTAACATTTAAATACCACCCCTTTAATATAAAGGTTAATAATTATAGGAAAGCATCCAATGCATCATGTGATTAAACTGATGCATTTTTATGCAGCCAACTTGTTTAAACATTCTGCAATTCATAAGTGCATGGTCATGAATCATTTAAAATTCTGCAACTCATTTTGTAGTATATTTATGATTGACATGTTGTAGGAGTCTGGTCATTATCAAATGTTAACACAGTCCTTAATATATATAGGTGGTCCTTGTCATCCTTGGTTGTTTATTGAAGAAGCAGCTACCAAAGAGGTGGAAAGAGACTTCAGTTCAGTGTATAGCAGATTGGTGCTGTGCAAGACGTATCGTCTTGATGAAGATGGCAAAGTACTTACACCTGAGGAGGTGAGTGTCACAACACAGAATTTGATAGTTCTGTTGTTATGGTGGGCTGGGCGTGTAGGTCAAGAAACAAAGTAGTGCATGCAGTGTCTTCGTAAGTGGCTGCTCAGAAGACTGAGGTTAATATTGAAACTGATCTTAAGAACATAGGTTTTTGAAAATCTGAGTTGGTTGAACTGACTCATGATAGTGTCCATTTGTGGACATTGTTCCTGACACTGCTCTGTCTGTGGGTACTACTAGTAGAGAAATAGTTTATCTTAGTTCCTTAGTTATGTAGGCAACATTTATTTAAGGTAATGGAAAATGGAAAGACAGCAACCAGAAAAGAGTCATTTAGTTTTAAGGAAAAGAAGGTAATTGGAAACTCACGTGTACACTTGTAACATTTAAATTGTTTTTATGACACTATTACATACTGTTACCATACGTAACAACTACGTGTACACACACACACACACACACATATACAGGATAATCCCTTGGCGATTTGGAACCCCAGATGGTCAGGTCAGTTTTGGATTGAAAGTAATCTCTTTCCACCACATGATCTGGTCAGTGGCCTGAAGCACACATAGAGAACCTGTTGTCTGAGACACATGAGCTTGGGTGAAGCAGGAAGAGGCAGGCAGTTTTGTTTACCTCTTCCACAGTAAGGGCACAATCTTACAAGTGTCACAGGATTTGCATTTTAATGAGTTATACTTCAGCTTGGAGTGATAATCTTTAGTATATCTTCTATACTGTGGATTTTCCCTCTCAGTGGTCCAGTTTCCTAGGTCGACTGGACAACCTGTCTCCGCACTGCAGTCTGGACAAGTGACAGACTACTGTAATACCTATTCCTGTGATTGTTATTGTTGATTTTGTTTTCCCTAGCTCTTGTACAGGTGTGTACAGGCCATCAACTTGTCACATGACAATGCGCATGCGCAAATGGATGTGAAACTGCGCAGCTTGGTATGTCTGGGCCTGAATGAGCAAGTGCTTCACCTGTGGCTTGAAGTGCTATGTTCCTGTGTTGAAGTAGTTCAGAAATGGTGAGTTACTCGTCACCTTCTTAAATATTTCCATTCTGAATTTTAAACTTCTTAGGACGTTTTAGTCTCATAAATCTTTTACTATTTTGACATTTTAAAGGCATCCTGACATAAAATGAATATTTTATGTATCAGTCAGTTCACTTTTTAGAAAATAGCCTATCATAACAGCAGAACCAGTGGTCTGGTTTGATTATACTTCTGTTTTAGGAATAATAATTTAAAGGTAGTTTGATTATTTTAGACAATTTCCAGTTGTATTTCTGCAACTTTTTCTTAATTGCTATGTGAGATACAGATAAGATAAAATTGTTGAGGCTAAGTTGTCTGTGTCTGTACGAATTATATGTCTCATGGTGGTCCATTTCCGCAAAATTTGCTTCCCAAAAGGCATTTTACATAGGTCTTAAAACATCTTGGCACATTATTAGGCATATAAATTCTAGTTTCCTTAGGAATGCAAGCTGAAAATAATATATGTGAGGGAATGCTGCCACACACTGACAGTGAGGTAACATTCTACAAGATACTGTAATGCCTTGCGCGTTAGGTTCCGGTCTGACTATGTCTAACCGCGGAAGCACTATTTGGATTGAACAAGCAACGTTAGAAATTCCGGTAGCTGCCACTAACCAATCCCTTTATCACTACCCAATAAGGAAATTGGTAAACAATCAACAATTTAGGAAACACACCACCTGTCAGGTACTCAAGAATATAACTGTCAGGTCAAATCATTTCTTATGTAAGTCGCGCTACTTGGCGGGTCAGCTGTTTGTCGCTAAGTCAGCTGTTATATCAGCAGGAGGGGAAAGGTTCTGTGTTTGGTCGAGAGGCTCTGTGGCTTCAGCTACGCTGGAGTATTGCATCTGAATCCGGGTTCTAGACCTTGTAAGTGGCGGCTCTGGTCTGGTGGTTCCAAGTTCACGCCTAGATCGTGGGGTGGGAGCGGGTTCATATGTTGGGTCCAGGCGTTCTGAGCAGGGAGTATTTGCTACTGGCGAAACAGACTTCAGCGTGCTGGGGACTTGGTTTGGTAGGGTTCGCGGTTCGAATCCTTCAAGTACTTGCGCGTTTCTCTGTAGTGGGAAGGAGCGTATTTGTACTTCATTTTCTGCGTCTTCATTTAGGCGATTCGTTGAACTCTTGCGCAGTTTCTTCGCAAGTTTTTGATTTTGCTTGGGCTTCCAAGAATCAAAACTGTAAACTTTCTTTAATCTGTTTACATGAACTACTTGCCTCTTGCCATTTTGATCTGCAATTTCAAAATTTAAATCAGAAATTATCTTAGTTATTTGGAAGGGACCTGTCCATGGAAGATGGAACTTTTTGGTCAAACCTGGTTTCCTTGCAGGATGGTACAAATAAACCATATCTCTTATTTGAAATTTGCGCAATTTGGCTTTGTGATTATAAAGCCTCTTATTATTTTGGTGCGACTTTCTGTTAGCTTTCGCTGCAAGTTTGTAGGCTGTTTTGAAGCTAGATTTCAAGTTTTCTAGTCGTTGGTCTTGACTGAAATCTTTCTTTGGAAGCCGGGCTTTCAAGTTATCACTACTAGGCAGCGTCATTTCTTGGCCGTGTACGAGAAAAAAGGTGCTATATCCAGTGACTGTATTTGGTGTGGCACGGTATGCCATGAGAAACAGTGGCACTAGGGTATCCCAGTTTGTGTGAGATGAATTTACCTAGTGTGAGAGGCCTGTATGTAGCGTACGATGCCATCGTTCGACTTTAGCATTTTACTGGGGATGATAGCTAGTAGTATGTACTGCGCGGACTCCCAATATTTTACGTTTCTTGAAAGAAGGATGACATGAAAGCACAGCCTTGGTCGGTAATTAGCTTTGACCCTGAGCCATGACGGGTAATAATCTGTGTTGCATACACGCGTGCGCAAACTTCTGCAGTTTGGTCGGGTATTGGGAATGCTTCTACATACTTGGTGAGGTGGCAAATAAATGTAAGCAGGTACTTGTTTCCTCGCGGTGTTTTCAGGTAAGGGCCGGTGATATCCATGGATGTGACCTTGAAAGGAGCCCTGGGTTTATCCACTTCACCGAGTGGTGCTACAAATTCGCGGTCTTCCTTTCGTCTCTGACACGGGTCACAACCCTTTACATATTCTTCTATGGACCTGCGTATCCCAGGCCACCAGTAATATAGGGAAATCAAGCTATGAGTTCTTTTAACTCCTGGGTGAGCTACGTAGGGGGGGGGGTTATGGTTTGCTTTGATGACGTCTTGAACTAAAGTCTGCGGCACTACTAACTGGTGCTTACTGTTGGATTGACGTCTGTATATAATACCCTCATCGTCTAAAAAACTCATTTCTGCTAGAATGGGTTCCTGGGTTTTGCTTGACGCAAAAGGCATCTTTCTGTTGTTCTCAGAGGATGTTTTCTCTGTTTAGGCTGCTTTGGTTCATGACAGCGCCGACATGTCAGCTCAGAGCGTCCACATTGGCTATCTTTGACCCAGCTCTGTGCTCGACAGAAAAGACCAATTGGGACAATTTCAGGCTCCAGCGCATCAAACGACTATTATGGTCGGCAAAGTTTCTTAAGTAGGTCAGCGCATTATGGTCTGTCCTAACTAGGAATTTCCTGCCATAAAGGTAGCAGCGGAAATATTTGGTGGCCCAAACCAACACTAGCGTCTCACTCTCAGATGCTGAGTATGCACGTTCCGCTGAGTTGAGCTGCCTACTCGAAAATGAAATCGGCTGTTCCACCCCATTTTGTACCTGTGACAAAATGGCGGCCACAGCAATGTTGCTGGCGTCAGTTGTCAAAATAAAGGGTAATTTGAAATTCGGGTAGGCCAGCACCGGGGTTTTGCATAGCTTATTCTTCAGGCTTGGAAATGCCTGTTGCTGACTCACACCCCATATAAATTCCTGATTTTTACGAGTCAGTATTATTAGGGATTTTGCTACTTCAGCGAAGTTTGGGACTAATCTTCTGTAAAATGAAGCTAGCCCCAAGAATGCCCTAACCTCTTTGACGCTTTTTGGAACGGGGTAGTCTCTTACAGCCTTTACTTTATCAGGGGAGGCAGAAATTCCGTCTTCTGATAACACGAAGCCTAGGTATTGCACTCGGGGTTGTGCGAACGTGCATTTCCCAGGATGCAATTGTAAATTAGCTTCGTCAAACCTCCGTAATATGTTCTCTAACCTCTGCGCGTGTTCTTCCGCAGATGAAGAGAAACAAGTAATATCGTCCATGAACACGTGGCATTCAGAGCCTATTAGGCTCCTTAGAACTGTGTCCATAAGTCTTTGGAAATTTGCTGGACTATTTGATAAACCGAAGGGCAACCGGTTAAATTCATAGTGTTCAGACGGGACAGTGAAGGCAGTGCGCTCTTTGTGCTCTTCTTTGATTCCGACCTGCCAAAATCCACCATAGCAGTCCAAGACGGAAAAGTACTTAGAGCCATAGAGGGTGGATGTCGTTTCTTCAAAAACGGGGAGAGGATAGGAATCAAATTTGGTCACGGAGTTAAGTGCTCTAAAATCTACACAGAATCTGTACTTTGGTTTGCCATCCACACTTTTTTTGGGGACGAAAATCGCTGACTCAGACCACGGGGAACTGCTTTCTCTAATTACTCCTTTTTCAAGCATCTTCACCACCTGTGCCTGCATTTCGTCTCTGAGAGCATAGGGAGTTCTATATTGGGGTCGCCTAATTGGGCGTGCATCACCCACTAATATTTCATGTTCAATTATATTAGTCCCTTTAAAATCGTTGGTACTTTCATCGTGGAAAACATGGGCATATTTAAGCAGTACTGGTTCGATTTTCTGCCTGTCTTCTGGTGTTAAATGGTCTAGTTTTCCATGTAACAGTCTTTGATACAGGGCCTAATTTTTTGTTTTCCTGGGAGGCCTTGTTGGTAACTCTGATTTGAGTCCGTCGGGGGGGGGTATTTTGTCCACTATCGCCTCTGATATTCCTTCCGCTATACCGAGCACTGTCACCTTGGGTAAGGTCAGAGGCTTGCCTGTAAAGTTGGCATCCATAACGTAAGCGCAGCTGTTAGGTGATCTGGTTGCTGTGTGTTCATGGGATGACGTCAAACGTGCTGGCTGGTGAGAGTTCAAAATGACACGTGTCACCATGCGTGCGGATAGGACACCTTCGATCGGGATTTGCGCTGGCTCAGCACATACAAGGGGAGGGGGCTCCTGATTTTGCTCAGACTCTAATTTTGCCATCACTACTTGCCGGCACCGAGGTGCTATAGTGATATTTTCTTTGGCTTTAACAAGCCAGGTTCTGCTTTCCATAGCAGTATCCTCAGGGTGGGGGCTGGCTGAGAACTACTCATCTATCTGCCTAGCCTCCTTTTGCTCGGGTTGAGGGCTGTGTCCCTCTTTACCTTTCGCGAAGACTGTGAGTGCTGTGTGTCCTGTAAACAAC
>JGI20166J26741_11666251_pt1 | contig 11104 bp, 3 predicted proteins | sample TergutCu122P5_FD_26741 | JGI IMG/M metagenome (IMG submission 26741) | reverse complement strand
CAATTGGAGGAACTTTTTCCGCGGTTAAGAATTCAATAACAGCACGCTGTTTGAACCGAACGTCTGAAAACTCTTCCATTTCGATGTGCACTGGGTGAGGGCTGTAAGCATCTGTGTGTTCAAGGTGAAGTATGATGGAAGAGAGATATAATGCGACTACACAGAACCGGGGTTTTCCAGATATGTCTAATGTAAATAAAAATATTACAGTGCAGGCTAAACTTATCAGCCAACCTATGTATTATCTGAAATGGCAAAGGTTATTTAATCCCACTATCATCACTGATTTCCTGTAACTCTCATTATCAGTAATTATGTTATAATACTTCTCTCCCTTCCTTTGTATTAAAGTCTGAAGAAAAATTTCATGTGGTATATAGATTGATAGTATGTGTAATGTTTCTCATACATGCTGTCCTTTGTATCATTACTTTTATCCTAATTTGTAACTCCTCAGAGATTATGATACTTAACTGCAATTCAATATCATGTAATATCACAGAAGACAAGACCAAGAAAACATAAAATGACATGCTTTACTGGTCTTTGGTCATCCTGTGACCATAGAATCATTCAGTCACCTACATCTGTTTACCATCAAGGTATCTGTGGTCCACACACATTCATTATTGAGGGTCGGAATTCACAGAAGATATCTCAGGAAGCAATATGGAGAAATAATGGTGGAGGTAAATACAGAACTTAATTCTCAACCCGCCCACCAATCCAACATCCATAATCATCGTAAAACAACTCTCAAAATTTCAAGCTCGTGCATTTATTTCCTAATGAGTTATGGCTGCAACAAACAAACAAATAAATTTACAACTTTTACTGTAAAGGTTTACTACTACTGGTAATTTGTGTCTTTTATCCTGATTTTAATAATGAAATTCATATTAAGTACAATATTGCTAATTAAGATAAACTGTAACAACTCACAAATGTTCAGTCAAAACAAACACTCATATTCATTATGACATTTACAACTTACATTTTAAATTAGAACACAGATATCCAAATTATGCTGTATCCAGGTTTACCACTCACATGCAGAACAATCTTCTTCCTTGTGGAAAGTTAAATGTTGTACAAGGTTCACTGACAAACATGTGCACAAATAATGAACACAATACATGGACCTTTGCACCTACAATAATAGGATAATCTAATAACACCAATATACACATCAACTGTGGTTTGTTTGGACCAAAGATACAGCAATATGCAGACAAGGGCATTACATCTGTACAAAGAATTAGTCACTGAATATAATAACTAATGTTACATGTTACTTAAATACACAGGTAGTACAATTTCTACCAACAGCTGGAAGATGTGATAATATATGCAAGAGTCAAATACAGGCAGGAATGAGAATTGGATTTTGTTTAATGCAGAAATGAATAAATTTGGAAGTATATGCATAGCATAACACATAGTTCTGGCATATTCACTGATATTGATTCCCAGTTCATGAATGTTAATGTTTGATGTATTTAGTGCAGAGCAAGATGAACAATTGACCAAAGACACCACTACCAAATTCAGTCCAAGAGTACTACAGGTTTGAAATGAGACAACAAATTTCCTCATTGTGTAAGTATTTCAGAAATCCTAAGACTACAGAAAAGTGTACTGGGCACAAAATATGTGTTTTATTTACTTTACAACTCATGTTTTAAACTCTGTTTTGCTTTCCAATAAATATTTCTATTAAGCAGTGCAAAAAATGCATGTTTTTCACCATTTTGTGTCCCTTATTTTGATCTCATTTCAACGAAAACTGGAATGCAATGACAAAGTTTAGTGCACCTTCCCAATACCAAGTTTCACAAAAATCTGTTTGGTAGTGCTAAAATATTACATGCAAACAGCCTAGAATGAGAGATTAGCACTGTAACCCTCTTGGTTGAGTGACAGGAAGGGGAACTAAAATGTGAATGTGTTACATTTACATGTGAAAATACAATCTCTACAGAACTTGAGAAAACACATTACAAAACTACAGATGTTAGGTCTGGCTGCTTCAAATTCTGGATGTCCACACATAAGTCTTTAACTGCTGTAACTTGGAGTTCCAAAATATCCTGCTATTATCACAACAATATTAATATGTTCTCAAAGCATTTTACAGATTTTGTAGATTGTTATACACATGAAATATTCTTTTTCATTACTTTATCTTTCAATGAGAAAATTTATTACAGAAAATATGAAATTATTTTAAGTACACAGTGTCTTCTAGGATGTGATGCCTTGTAGTCTAGCAGAAATTCAACCACGTTTTGGAAGAATAACTGTAAACTTCCACCATGATTCATGGTGTAACATCCAAGATGATACTGATTTTCTTTGAAATAAACAATCAGGTGTGTTTGATATTACAATCGTGATACATAATAAAGTAACTGAGACAAACTGTTTTCTACTTGTGAATTACCCCCTTTCCATTCTTCTAGAGGGCATAGTGTTTATTATTAACCTATTTTACTTTGCCATTTTCTATGTTTCATGTTACCGAATGAGGCAATGAAAAATGACTCTTCTCAAAATGACCATAATCAAATGCATTCATCACTCCTTTCTTGCTGTAATATTACTGCATGAAGGTGGCCTTGAATCATTCAAAGAAAACTTCTCTCAGCTAATTTTTTCCAATAATTAATTTATGCAGTTGTGTAAGACCAAACTTGAAATGTCAAAGACTTTGATCATTAGAATCCAAATGTAAAACAGGAAACATAACAGGAAACAGCCTGGAAAGCTCTTGTGCTAACAGAAATATTGGAGAAAGGAAAATTTTGTCCTTAGAGTATATAAACTTACATTAAACATGTCTGTATCATGCTGTCATTTCAGTCAAGTCTCACTTTGTCTTACGCAAAACTTTATTGCATGGAACAGTTTTATTACATATATGCTACACATTTCAATGGGATCATGACATTGTCAGCCAGTCGACAAATCATTTGTAATGCAATGCACCAATTTTATTCAAGAAATAGTGGTTATATGGAATGTATATAATTTAGAGTGTACGAATTATTGAAATTTGAAAACTTCAATTTGCATTATAGCACTTGCAGGAATTAATTTGCAGTGGTGGGTTAATTATTATGGGAAATCTTGACTCAGCTTCTTTACTGTCTATGCATACACACAGTGTGGTCATCTCACCAAATATTTCCGAATATACATAAAGTTAGTAGTAAATGATTAGCAAAGTTTAAAGATTTCATTGATGTAGTGGTTATTCCCCAGGAAAGGATGTAAGGAGGTAAAAGTATACGTGTTTCTTTCTGAGAGCCCCTCATTAGTGTTACTTGTAATAAAGGTATATAAACGTATAAATTTTTTTGAAACGTGCAGTAGCTGAAGACTACAACAAGCACCCAGACTTCATGACAAGGCTCACAAAATGGCAGACAGCTCTTCAGTTTGTACTACACTTCAGAATGAGCAAAGTGTCTTCTCTTCCACCTTTACACCCTTATTTCTTATTCATTTTTAACTGAATCCTCTTGTCATTATGTGAGTACATAGTTACAATGAGTATTCATCAGCATATATTACAAGTGTCATCACATAACGCCAGAAGTGGAAGACTCCATAAAAGTTAAAATGTGAACATTAAGTGCTTGAGCACCAAACCATGAAGACATTTGGAGCATGGTGGTAGAGTTCCACACATTTGTAACCTTGACAAAAATAGAGAAGAGTGGTCAGTTTTAGTGTGTTTTGACTTCAGCTCCAGAGAACGTCCCCAGTACCCATCAGATGAGACTGTCGGGATGTTGTGTTAGAAGAAATCCTCTTGCCTTCTATGAACACAAACCTGCTAGGACCAAATATGAATATAAATTCTTGGAGAGAAAATGAGATGGGTATGGCAGGTAGCACAACAGGAGGAGATGATAAATGTTATCCTGAAAACATGAAGTCACCAAGCTGAGTCTGAATCATCCAAACCATTTGTTAAATTAAAGGTTTCCATGTTAAATGTAAATGATTCCTCCAAGGTGCAGGATGACTGACACACTGCCAGCAGCAATACTCATATGTAACCACATATAAAAAAGGTATCCTACATGTAAATCAACTAAACACAAAACTTAAGTCATCTATGATAAACTGTATTTGTGTCAACACTTCCAATTATTACTGCCAAATTATACGTAATTATTTATTTATGGATTATAAATGATGCTTTCAGTAGCTATTTAGCAATGGATGATAGGGTGATGAGTGAATAAGGAATTGTAAAGGAGCTGACAAGAAGTGGGCATGACCTAATTTGAGGTAGAATGAGAGAGAGAGAGAGAGAGAGAGAGCGAGAGAGACAGCGAGAGAGAGACAGAGACAAAAACATGAAGAATCTCAGGAAATTTGGTGTTTCAGCCAAGATTCAAACCGGTCACCTTCCAAACACAAGTCGAATACTAACGCTTAGACCAACTAGCTTTGTCCAAATTACTCGTAATAATAAAGTGCACACTATGATACACAACCCAGGTATACCAGTTCTTGCTGATATGCTTGTATTTCTTTAACAGAAAAATATAATTTATTCACATTTATTTATCAAAAACATCATTTAATTCCATAATTGTTACTCACTCCCACAGAATCTGAGGAATTTAAGGTGTTGTTAAATAAGGTAAAAATAAACACATATAAGAAAGTGGCCACAATTCTGGAGTTCATAATAAACAATTCTGCAGTCTTCAAAAGTGATGAGATTCCTTAACTGGTGAAAATGAAACAGAAGTATATAGCTGACCTGGTAGTTGCGTGATTGATTGCAATCCTACACATAACAAACATCTGAATAAAATCTGTATTCAGGTCACAGTCATATACATCAGTGGCAGGTTCAAGGGAAGGCATGACAAAAGGGGCCAGTGACTGTCAGTATTTCTGTCCATACAGTTCAGATGATTACAAGAGACTACAAAAGCTAAATTTTACCACTATACAATTTAAGCTGAGGTTAGGACAACAAAAGTTGTGCACATTTTCAGCACTGGATGAAGGTAGTATGTGAAATTCACATTTTTATTAATGCTTCTGTTCACACAAACCATAATCAGTCACATTACTCATTTACATTGCAAAATCCATATAAATAATTCTGAATGCAGTGTAGTAACAAAATTTGTAAAATTCAAGGAGACTAAGTACATACCTTAGATGGGGAAAGGGTGTGGGAGGGGAAGGTCACTGCACCTATGCTTAACTAGCCCAGACATAAAACTAAAAATCTTGAGGCAATAACATTTTGGGGTAGCAATAACAATTATGTGTGTGCAATGCATATTTTGCATGGATGGTAATGTGTATGCACACTGGTGGCAACACCAGATAACCTGAATCCATCAAAATGTTTTTGTGACATCTTTTTTAAACTTCACTGTGCCAAACCTCAAGAAAGAAGATACTGAAATATAAAATATGAGAATGTCCAGCGTTTAGACAAATAACCACTCTCTTTAATCCTGGAACAAAGTATCATACATGACTCAATGCATGAGGTTTCTTAAGGTTGTGGAAGAAAGAAGGGGTTATAAAACCTAAATCACTCTGAGGATAGATCTGCCAATAATTAACACCGATTCCACAAATACAGAGTGTTAGGGCAGATAAAACCTTACTTCTGTATTGTGCATATGATATCACCAAAAAAAATGTGTAGTGTTATGTTTATTTAGTGCGGTTGCATACAGTAAGTAAAGCTGCTCCTGTTCCCGCCACGAAAGCACACAGAGGGAGCAGAGGTATAGTTCCACTCATCCCTAACCTTGGTGCTAAATGGAGTTAATGGGTCAACTTCATGCCCAAGCCACTTTACCGCCGGGAAAAAAACCCTAGTACCCTTCAATAGGAGGCTAGGTGGCCCCAGACCTGGTCTGCACTTCTTGGAAAAGAGAAAAATCTGTCGGTATTCGAAACCCAGGCAATCAAAGACGTAGCCTAGTTACCATAAGGACTACGTTATCCTGTCACAATCACGGCACAAATATATTCTCCATGAGGGCATGAAAATGATTGCAAATGTCACTCAGACTGGACGAGGATGCAAGACATATTATACTGATTAAACTGACAAGTCGAGCAACAGAAAGGGGGTGATGTAACAAAGAAATCTCAGTAGTCCCATTGTATGAACTCAAACAAACACAGGGGAAGGAATGCTAAGAGTCCAGACAAAATTCTCCGGTACCAACGGAAGAGGCAGGTCACCTGTACAACTGTACGAGTATTTGTAGACTGCTTGGTGAGTTACCGGAAATACAATGCAGGATTTCTGCAGTGTATATCATGTCCCAGCTACACCTATACTGCTAACAATGATGAAAAGGAAAATCCAAGTTCCCTGGTGCAGGAAATTATTCGAGAAATTTGTTAAGACTGGGAATGGGGTAAGCAACGCGCCAGCCGCAACGAACGCCTAACATTAGTTGAGAAATTTTGAGACACGAATGGAAAAGCGAAAAGAAGTAAAGAAATGAACGAGTACTTAGCATCACATTACCACTCGCTACGGGTTAGCTTCAGATAAATGTTTAAAACACCACACGGTTACCTACTGTCGAATAAAATGAGTACAACAATCTAAGTTATTTCACGGAACAAACAGCAGGTGAAGTCATTTGATTCACTCGTAATGACATCACAGACACTGCAGACTTGATTATATTAGAGTTCATATACAGCCTAACAAACTACGATCGATGGTACAGTATGAACAACCGTCAGTTCCAAAATTTTTTTGAAGTCGGGATCAGATTATGACGATGAAATCTACTGCTTGGCAGCGCGAAGGCTGAACGGGGGTGTTGTGTTCAATGGCTGCTTTTATTTGTGAAATTAAGTAGACATTTTCACAACAGAAAAGGAAAAGTTAACCACACTTATGTGCTGATAAATTTTCCATGGCTCTTTTGCGTACTCTCGACAGAAAAAATTTATCTTGATTAAACCAACACCTACAAGAAAAATGATAAATTACAATATGAAACGTTCGCTAGTGGGAAGGCGAAAAAAAAAATCCTGGTCATGATTCGTCTTGCAAAACTTTTGGGGATCGTCCACCTTAATAGGTCATTAGCAGACGCCGAAGTACAAGGTCGTGGGATTCTTCCAGTAGCTCCAGAATAAAATTTTATTCAAGGTTCGTAGATTCCTGTGCATTTCGAAAACCTTCTGCCTTTGGCACTGATCGCGTTTCAGAGCAAATGGAGATAATTTTACTAATAATAACATCCTGAAAGTTCTTTCACTGAGGGGAAAATCGGCCTTTTATGGAAGCCTACCTGGGAATATTAGCGGCAACATACTTCTTCAAAGCAAGTGTTACCAGCATTTGGAGCGCTACACCTGCGAACAACAGTTTCTGGTCGTAACCTTACGAAAATGTATATTCTGTTCCAACTTGCTGATGAGTAGCCTACTTGCCAGCTACATTTCTTTAGGAGAGACATGCCGTTCAGATGAAGATACGTACAGGAGAGAGGTAAAGGCCGGCCGTTCACCACAACTGAGTTCTTACGTTATATCCTCATATAACTTTAATGCGACATGCTTCGGCTTAATAAAAAAAACCAACATCAAATGAGATCAGAGTAGCAAGGAAAAATGTTCATGTAAATTACATAAAATCAGTGCTCATGTCGCTATATATGAGATTTCAATATATTTTTCGTACGACAAGATAGGCCGAATTCATTAAAATTTTTCAGCAGACACAGGTTTCACATAAACAGATCACATAATAAAAAGATGGGTTTAAAACTGAATATTTAGAGAGCTAAAATCAATGTCTCCTTTCTCTAACGTTGCAACGTTCGTAAAAGGAAGTCTGCGTAACAACAGTCCAAGGAAAGGTATAGGCCTAACAACTCTTACGGACCATTATGAAGAACAAATATCAAATAAAAAACTGGCTTAACATCCAGAATAACTTCTGTAACTTATAGTATAATTCAGATTGTCGTAAAACTACAGGACGTCCCCCTTCGACGCCGAACAAGAGCATATTACAGAATCTTCACTTTCACCAGGAGCTACACTGCTAGACATTGACTTTAACTTTCAACTATTCAATTCTGAACCCATCTTTTTATTAGACCTTTAATTCCATAAAATTCAGTCAACGCAACAATAAAATATAACAATTATATTTACCGGGACAGAAGGTCGGCCACCACTACACACAAACCGCAGTCCCCCGCCTCACTATCTCCGTAAGTAAAACAAGTCACTAGTCTTACACAGTGTATATGTTGAAGTTCCAAGCAGTTGCAACATGTTGTGAGACTTAGGTACATAATTTACAGATTAAGACAAGAAGTAGATAGTCTGCGGAAGCACAGAATTGTAACAGAGCACCACGTACAAGAGGAGTACACATGCCCACTCCTTTGAAAACCACGCAAAGAAAAACGGCGGCACACGGTCATCCACAGCCACAATAAAAAAATTGGAAGTTTCCAATAAAGGGACCAATGCTGTATTTCCTAAAACGTGAGCCGGTCCACACGAACGAACGTTTTCCTCCATACTTAGTGCAAGCAAAATAACAGGCAGCGACGAAAGGCATACTAACCGAGTAGGCACACGTAAAAAACGTAGACAGAAAATCCCTAGCCATACTACCATTAGCTACATTAGGTGTAGTTAATTAGAATATATTATCAGTGTTATACAATACAGCCTTCATTTGTACTACAATTAGACAATGTATATGTAACAAATATGTAAGCCTTTTGGGATCCCAGAATGGGTGCAGTTAACTTGTAAACATATTTGGTTCTGTTCATAGTCTGACAAAGATTCATTCGAGTCGAAACATGTCGCTGTAAACTTAATTGTTATATTTTATTGTTATGTTGACTGAATTTTATGGAATCAAAGGTCTAAGAATAAACACAACGGGATGACAACACTCAAATCCATCTTTTTATTATTTATTTTAAACCTATGTCTACTTAAGAATTTTAATGAATTCGGCTTAACTTTTCTTAGGAAAAATGTACAGTTGAGATCTCAACTAGATATACCGACAATAAAAATGGTTTAATGTATTTTACATGACACTTTTCTTTGGCACTCTAATTTCGCCTGATGACCTTTTGTAATTAAGCCGAAACATGTCGCATTAAAGTTCCATAACAAAATAAATGGCGACCTTTACCCCATAACTCCATCGCCAGGGACACCCAACATTAAAAATCCCATTAAAGTGTGTTGAATGTGTGTAATAACTTCGCAAACAACCATACCCACTGAATTTTGGACTACATTCTTCTCTAACAGTACGTTTTAAATACGGAAGTGACTTCTTACGTCTGTGAAACACGTTATGACTGTGAGTGTACACCTGCTACCTCATCATTCGCATAAAGCTCCCATTTATCGCTGTATCTTTGCGGCTTTCTCACAAGCGACCTGTGTTGTGAAGATGGAAGTCGAACGCAACTCGCAAGTGGGAAAACGTTGTCGAACCCTGTCTACAAGTACAGTACTCGCGTACTACATGTAATACGCAAGCAGGAAAACACCCCTAGAAATTCATTCGATATATTAAGGCAACAACAAAATTTAGTGTATTTATAAGACATGCAGCAAAAGCTCTCCTTTATTTTCCACAAACCTCCGTATATTTCAATTTTTAAATCTTTTTTGTTCAAATAATATTCACGTTTTTCATAAAGCATGTGCTAGAATTTAAATACAGTGAGGGATGCGTCAGTCCAAGAGAAAACTTCTAGTTGCCAGTTGTCCAGCTGCCGCCATTAACGTGTGACATAAATAACACAGAGCTCACATAGGGAAAAATCAAGATTTCTGCAAGAACTGGTAATCTGTACACACACTGAATATAGAAAACAATAATGGGCAAAAGACAGTATCATGCACAGCATTATCATACACCTCAATCCTGACAACAGTGAAAGTGATAATACCTGTGAAAGCAATGATAGTAACCACACCTACACAAGAGTTGAAGACAGAGATCTGGAACTTGCATGGCCAATATAATGTATGTATTAATAATTATACAATGACGGTCAACACAACTAGCACATATGTATTTTATCAGTGCAACATGTTTCGAATTATGAGTAGGTCATCATCAAGCATTACAAATTGTAAAAAAGTATAAAGGGAATACTTGTTCCGTGTCAGTAAAGTTGCTGGACACAACCTGACAGCTCAGTCTAACTTGAGTACAGAAACATCTCCTTCCACCGGGAGAGACCTCCTTGAACCCCACATGAGGAAATAACACACTGAATCACCCATTTCACTGTCATTGACATCAGGTCTATATTACCTAATATACTGTTTTTTTTATATAAGCCATACTTCTAGGTTTAACATATATCATACCTGTAATGCAATATGATAAAAACACTATAAAATTGAGATCTCAATTCTGGTAAGGAAATTTTATGTACCGTATTTCCCGGTCCATAAGACGCACTTTTTTCCTGAAAAATGTGACCTAAATTCGATCTGCGTCTTATGCGCCGAGGGTAAGTATTATTTCCAAACTTATACCCGTACATCTATTATACATCTTTATCGTGAGATAGTGAAATTTGCTTCCAAATCATGAGATCTGGCATCACTGCTTGTGGATGGCTTACTTTCTTATCCGGGGATTTACCCTAACGTATACATTGCATCATATGTGATTCCGTGCATTTACGCTGCTGCAGTAGCAAACTGTAGTCAAGCGTAATTCAAGTGCGTTACACGTTCCTTAAAGTATATCTATTTTGTGTGTATTTACGTTTTTACAAACAGTGATTAAAGAGTTAAATTTAAAGTTTAAAATCAAAGAAACCCCTCATGGGATCAAAAGAGAGATGATTATCTTACAGTAATGCATTTAAAATTGAAGTCGTGAATTACGCTGAAAAACATGGAAACCGGGCAGCTGAAAGGCGTTTTGGTTCACCTCCGACAAAGAAGATGAAAGGGGAATGGAGGAAACAAAGGAAAGATTTAATCAAAGCAGATAAGAGTAAAAAAACTTTACGTTCATGTGCTCCTAAATGGCCAAAACTTGAAGAATATGTTAAGAACTGGATAA
>JGI20166J26741_11666029_pt1 | contig 11107 bp, 10 predicted proteins | sample TergutCu122P5_FD_26741 | JGI IMG/M metagenome (IMG submission 26741) | reverse complement strand
GCTCTTCCGCGTTTCTTCGTCACGGCTCAGAACTTGGATTACAAACAGCGCCTGAATCAGCAGGGGACCTGGCAGATGCACATTGACGCATCGATCAGTTCGACCGTGAACCTTCCCGCTGATTTCCCGGAGAACGAGGTATACGACCTATACCTGTATGCCTGGCAGATAGGCTGCAAAGGAGTGACCGTGTTCAGGGACGGATGCAAGCGTCTCGGCATACTTTCCGCAGAAAAGGCGGAAAAGGAACAGAAGAAGACGGACGAGCACGAGAACGGTAACGGCAACGGAAAGAAGAAAAAGAGAGGATTTGTTGAGAACGTTGCCGATGATGTGGTCGGAAAGAAGAGGAAACTTATGACCGGATGCGGAAGCCTGCACTGCACAGCGTTCTTCGACCCCCACAGCGGCGAACTCCTGGAGGCATACCTGAACAAGGGCTCCACCGGAGGATGCAACAACTTCATGATCGGATTATCCAGGATGATATCGCTTGCCGCGAGGAGCGGCTGCGACATCAACTCTATCGTGGATCAGCTGAAGAGCTGCGGCTCGTGTCCGTCGTATGTCGTGAGAACATTCACGAAAAGAGATACCAGCAAAGGATCGTGCTGCCCGATGGCGGTGGGCTGGGCGCTTCTCGATATGAACGCGGAGATGCAGAGAGAAGTGAAGGGCATATCCTTTGAGGCGGAGAAAGAGACCGTAGCAAAGACCAGGGCCGTCATCAACCCCTGCCCGAAATGCGGCGACGAGCTGCAATTCCAGGGCGGATGCAACATCTGTAAGACATGCGGATGGACCAAGTGTGATTAATCCCTCTTAAAAACCACTTTTTCATATTCTTTTGTTATGAAATATTGAAAGATCAATGCTATGCCCGCTCCCGCCAGCAAGCCAGTGGCGACCCTTCCGGCAAGGAGATCGACATTGAAAACAAACTCGATGCCCCATTCGATAAGGGTCGAAACGATCATCAGAACTCCTATCAACGGGATCGTTTTGTTCTTGATCGGGATCACAGATATTTTTTCGTCTGTCGCAATAAGGCCTACGATTGCCCCTGTCAAAATGGAAACGTCCCTCTGGCAGAAGGCCATCTGCGAACCGTTGATAATGAATGATCGCGATGTCTCCTGATGGCAGAACAGGTCGCCCAAGAAATAAACGCCTCTCGAAAGAGGGTCGGCAAAGGAAAGTTTGCTCCAATTGTCGATCACCCCCGCCCTGCCGTCCAGCTCCGTGAAGGAACCGTACGGATGCAGCAAAGGCAGCAGTATCATCAGCAGTAGGAAAACTGCCAGGAACAGCAGTATAGCTCTGCCCGGTGATGATACTTTCATGCCGTTCAATTGGTCTTGCTGTATTTATTGTTGATTGACGGGCGGAACCGCCGTTCCGCCCGAAATAATAACAAAGTTTTGACGTATCACAACCCGATGCTCGAACACAGCACGAACACTATCAGAGACACCGGAAGCATGAATCCCAATCTGTATGCGATGTCCCTGATATCCACTTTCCCGTTCAGGAACGATGTCAGTATCGACACGAGTATGCACAGCTCGATCAGATATACCGAAAGTATGGCCGATGTGTTCCCAAAGTCAACCCCGTCCATCACTCTGGATATGGGCCCGAGCATTGTCACGCTCATACCGAGGACCAAGGGTGCGAATATCGCCGCGGTCCCCGTCATCATGTCGGTCATGCTCTTCAGTTTGTTCCTTATCCCCTTTCTGACGATGTCCTGGTCCTGTATCTGTCTCCCCACCGATACCGCAAGCCTTCCCGCGTCCCTCACATCTTTCTGAGAACATCTGTAGACGTCACAGAATACTCCGGAAATGCGGGTTGATATTTTCCCGACCGATGCTCTGATCGCCGAACACGCATCGCCTCTGCATATCCCCATCTCTCTGTAAACGCTCTCCGCAACAGTTGCACACTCCGCCCTCGCACCTATCGCCCTGACGATAGAGGTCTCGAAGTTCTCACCCGCTATCAAACGGTTCCCCAATTCGAACACGGAATCCTGAAGGCACAGCTCCTGCTTCTCCCTTGTCCTTTCGGACCTTATGTACGGCGCGGCGTATATCAGGATCGCAGCACCCGCGGCCAATGCCGCTGCGGTGAGAGATAACTGAAGGTCCCCGGTCACCTGATAGGTGATGAATGCTACTGGCACCGAAGCAAGGCCGGGGAGGATGTATTTCGGATCGAGATTCGATGACGGCTTCATAAAGGGGTTCTTTTCTTTTATCGAAACGATCAAAGCGAGTATCACCGCGGGTATGAACACCAAGGTCGCGACCATGATCGGCATGCTTCCTATTGAGGAACTTCCGAATATCCCCCCTAAACTTAGCATCGGAAGTATCGACATAAGCACCATCGGCACCATTATACCCAGACCGAAGATCATCATGCATGGGAGGTTCAGGGACGTGCTGTAATTCTCACCGATCTCCTTGAGCCCGTTCATTGCTATCTCCGATGCCTCGTTGAGCATCCTTTTCCTTTCGGCTTGGTCCGACGAGGCTGCGGATGCGACCACCATTTGTATCGAGCGTCTGAACGCCGCCGCCTCTGCCGGGACGGAGGCCAACATCTCGGATAACCCGTGAGATATGTCCCTTATCTGTCTGGTATCCGCCCTGACAACGATCGCACCGAACATCGCCGCAGACCTTTCGGGCCCGTTCTTTGCCACATCCCTTACCGCCGAATCTATGGAACCTCCTCCCTCGATCACGGCATACATCATACCTATCACCGTAGGCGTTTCGTTCAGCAGAACATTCGGGTTCTTCATCTTCTTTACGGCCATATCAAACACTTATCCCGGTCAGGTCGCGGAACTTCACCTTGAATGAATTCAGAACATCCTCCGCTGTCTTTCCGTTGGATCTCGATGTATGCTCATTGGCGATACCGATCCATTCGGGGCCGAGGTATTCCTCGCTCTGGATCTTTCCCATTTCCGCCAAGAACGATCGTATCACGGCCCTTGCTCTGATCTCTTTCATTATATCCGCTTTGCTCATTTGCGACGATGCCAATATGCGCCTCATCACAGGCGACAGGAAAAGCGTCGAATTATCGGTCGCATCGACGAACTCTCCCGCCGTATCTGATGTTGCGACAAGTTCGTTCACTCTTCTCAGCTGGTTCCCCGTTCTCCGGTCCCTTATCGTTCCCAGCGTTACGAGTATGTCCGTTGCCATGAAAGCTTCCGGCGAGATGTTCATATCGTGAACCACTCTTTCGTAAACCGATCTGGCGGAGTCTCCGTGTATCGTCCCCATGATCGAACTTCCGGCACGGCCTGTCCTCATGCTCTGATACAGCGTCTTCGCTTCCTCGCCCCTTACCTCTCCGAGAACGATCGCGGACTCTCCCATCCTCAAAGACACTCTGAGCGCCTCATTCGACCTGGAGAGACTGTCGCCCCCCATTCTGTCGTCGATGAGCATCGACTGCACCTTGTATCCCATCTTCCTCATCAGCGCCGTGGGGAGTTCCATTGTGTCCTCGATGGTCAATATCCTCTGTGAAAGAGGGAATTCGAACATAAGCGAAGATAAAAGCGAACTCTTTCCCGCACCCCTCGCACCGCATATCAGGAATGTTGCCCGGTTATCGACCAAAAATGACAATATGCCTGCTATCCTCGGGTCCATCGTACCGTTCGCGATCAATCTTGTCAGCGTCCACGGTCTCACGGAGTGCTTCCTTATCGCAACGGCATCCCCGTTCGGACTCAAAGGATACCCGACGACCGTCGCCCTTGCGTCATGACTTTTTATATCCGTTTCCAAAATAGGATTGGACTCGCAGAACTGCAGCCCGCTGTCCCTTTTCAGTATGTTGAGGAGGTTCATCACCTCCTTCTTGTCCACAACAAGGTTCGTCCTGCATTTGATATGCGAATTGTTCCCTTCTATGCCGTTCATCGTTACGTGGATCCTGTTCCTGTCGCACGGCGCGTCGATGTAAATGTCCTCCAGTTTCGGATCCGCAAGCAGTACTTCGAAGACTCCCATCCCTACCGTATACCTGTAAATTATCCCGCACATATCCTCTATGACCTTCTCCACGGTCTCCGTATCCCTTCCGAAGACCGCTTCGATCGTGTCAGAATGATCGATAAGCATGCCTCTGGCGGTGCCTATCACACTTTGTTTATCCATCCTCCCCCCGAATGTCCTGTACTTCTCCCTGATGCCGTTTATGACCGCTTCGATCACAGCGTTCACCGAATCCGGGAAGGAGTATTCGGAAGGCGTGAGATTGTATTCGATCTCGCCGTCCGCCGCCGTCCCGATAGCGACCTTTCCGCCCGGCGAACTGTATTCGAGCATGTTCTCGAGATCGCCTTTCTTTCCGACCAGCCAGCAGTCCGAGTATATCGGTTTGAACCTGACATTTCCTTCGGAAAGGGCGATGAGTCCTTCAAGCAAGGATTTCCTGTCGGTCAGCTGGGGAATGCTCCTTTCTTGTTTCGGAACGTCTACCTGCCTCGGCCGGATCGGTATCTCGCATTGATATGATGCGTTGTCGTCATTCACCAGGCCCGGTTCTTGGAATGGTGCTCTGGTCTGCATGCTGTTCTCGACGTCGCTGTAATCCGTTATTATGAGTCTGTCGTTGTAGCTCACTTCTTCGATATTCCTTCTGTTGATCCTCCCCCTGACCCCGGACAATATCCTGGGCATCAGACACCACCGGTCCTTGCCGTCTCGATCGATATCCTTTTTTTGAGGTTGTTGACGCCGTGTTCCGCTTGGTCCAATGCTCTGTATGTCTTTTGGATGCATGACAGACACTTATTATCCGAAGGACGGAAGTTCGCCAGTCTCCCCCTTACCGTATCAAAGTTCGGATCCGGGAATCCCGTCCAAACGGCATACATTATCTTTGAACCGGAGTTGTTGCAGTCCGCACACGATCTGCCTTCTTCTTTGTGAGAGCTCAACGCAGTCGAATTATAGAAAACGGCCAGCTCGCAGAGCGTCTCCGCCGCCGGTCCGAATATCTCAATGTCCTTACTGGTCCTCAGCCGTATCCTTTCCGCATTGCCCTGCTGTGAGATGTGCTGTATGATGCACTTCAGACAGCTCGGCGATCTGAAATCCGGCGCCAATTTGCATTTTCTGCAATTTATCGACAGAACATCCTCGTCTAATTCGGCATCTGCCGTTTCGGGTTTCTTTTTACTTATCGCTGAAATTATAGATTCTAACTCCATGATTGATGATTTTTCTCAAAGAGTATTAAACGAGCAGCGTACACGTAGACTACGTTTTCATTTTTTGTTCGTTCGAACTAAAAATCGGCGAAACGATACTGAGGGATTTTAAACCTTGAGGAAATAGGTTAAGGCGTGGAGATACTTTCGCCCGCGGGCTCGCCGGAAGGACTGGTCGCCTCGATCAAAGGAGGCTGTGACGCCGTCTACCTAGGAGGTAAAGCGTTCGGAGCGAGAGCTTTCACTCAGAATTTCACCGACAGCGAACTGGAAGGCGCCGTGAATTACGCTCACGACAACAACGTCAAGGTTTATGTTACGGTCAATACCCTTATCAAAGACAGCGAGATGAACGATGCGATATCGTACGTCGGTTTTCTTAATGATATAGGCGCGGATGCCATACTGATCCAAGATCTGGGGCTTTTGAAGAATCTTCACAGATTCGAGATCAAGAAACATGCTTCCACCCAAATGGGGATCCATTCGGCTTCCGGCCTCGAATGGTGCTACGAGAACGGCATCGACAGAGCCGTTCTGGCAAGAGAACTTACTTTCGACGAGATATCTTCTGTTATCAAAGATTCTAAGATAGAGACGGAAGTGTTCGTTCAGGGCGCAATGTGCTACTGCATCTCCGGAGGATGTCTGTTCTCCAGCATAGCGGGCGGGAGGAGCGGCAACCGCGGTCAATGCGCCCAGCCGTGCAGGAAATCATATCTTATGAAGGACGAAGAAGGATTCTTCCTGAGCAACGCGGACCTTTACGGTGTGGATTGGATGGAACGCCTTAAGGCGGCAGGCATATCCGCCGTTAAGATCGAGGGAAGGATGAGAAGTCATGCCTACGCATACCTTGCCACCAAGGTCTACTCCATGCTTAACAACGGGGAACCGTGGGAAAAGATTTCCGATACGGCCGACCTTCTGAAAACGGTATTCAACCGCGGATTCTGCGAAGGGTATTTCCCCGGAGTGTCCAGCTTGGTCCAGCCCAAATATGCCGATAACAGAGGTTTCCTTTTGGGTTCCGTCTCTATATCGGACAGAAAGTTCGACCTGTCCGATCTGAAGGAGAAAGTGAACATAAGGGACGGGCTCTCGATATTCAAAGGAAAAGATAAGATCGGAGGGTTCAAGGTCAGCTCTCTCGGGAAAGTGACCGCTCCGTTCAAGATACCTGACGGAACATATGAGGTGTACAGAACATTCGACCCACGCATAGACGAAATAAAGAATCTGGTCGGCGACCCCCCTAAGTTAAAGGGAGAGACAAAAAGGAGATCGTATCAGAAAGAGCTTAAACCAAGCGACAGGAAGGCGACGGTCCCGAAGATATCCTTCTACGTAAGTTCGGTCAAAGTTTTGGATTCGGTGATCGGGAATGCCGACAGGGTCTACTACGACCTCAACGACAGTACGGAGGCCGCGGGGAAGATGTGTGAGGAGAATGATGTGGAGTTCGTTGTCAACCTTCCGCGTTTCAGGCCGCTTATGGATCTGAATGTGGGCGAATACGCCGTGATGGTGAACACCCCGGACCAAATGCATCATTTCAAACAAAGGAAAATGTTCGGAAGCTACCACATGAACATGTTCAACTCTTACTTCCCGCCGGCCATGTCCCAGACAACTGTTTCCGTGGAACTTTCAAAGCCCGAGATAAAGAATTTGGCAGAATATCACAGCGGGCGGATCGAACTGATGGTGTTCGGAAGGACCGAACTTATGTGCACGCGCGATACCGGACTGACTGCCGGAACCATAAGGGACGAACTCGAGCATGATTTCCCCATATACAGAGATAATTTCGGTCTTGCCCATGTTTTGAATTCGTCCGATCTGCTCCTGCTGCAGTATCTGAACGAGCTGGGTTCGATGGGTATCGACTCGTTCGGCATCGACCTGAGAAAAAGACCCGCTTCCCTCGCAAAGATAGTTGCCGAGGCATATAGGAACAGGGATATAAGCAAAAAAGGAAAGATAACTGAGATGTGCGGGTTGATCAACTACGGCCATTATCTCCGCGGCGTAGAGTGAAAAGATCCTTCTCTGTTTCGTATGGATCCCTATAGATAACTCTGATACCATTCGTTAAACAATGGGAATTCCGGGACGCGGCCCGGCCGGAAGATTCATAGAAAATCGTCGGCGCAGATTACGGGGATACGGAGAACCCGATCCCGACGTGCTGTCCGGTAAGCGTTCAGAAAAAGATTTGGAAAAAGCCTAAAGACCTTAATTTGTCCGATCACTACCGAATGGGGTATTTCTACTGCTGGCTATATCAATTTGAAGTGTATAATGAAAAGTGCCCGAGGATGGGAAGCCGGACGTACCGGTTCTCCAAACCGCGGCACGTCCGGACCATCCGGGTAGGGGGTGGTAATATTACCGCCAACAAGACCGGCTACGTCCGACTCAGGATATGCTTAGGTCCTTTGGTGATCGAGATCATTCTCGAACCACCGTAAAGCGGAAGCAGGAATGATCCCGCCTTATGGGTCCGTCTTCTCCCTTCGGGGAGAGGACGTTAAACCACCTTCCTGATTTCATAAGATTGATCGAGAATATAAACCTATGTTGCAAAAACACATTCCTCGCTTAAGAGAGTCCTTTGCTCGTATCCTTCCCTATTCGTGTGGAATGGCCGACATGTACGGACACAGTGTGTAAGACATCTCCGTTGCGGACTCGGCCCGCATCGGTTCCCGCTCAGAACAGAACCGTGAAAATGGAAACGTAATATAACTGTAGTACTCCCTTTTAATACACTTTAAGAAAAATCATCATACATGAAGTTCAACAATAAAGGGAGCCTCGGATTCCCCGAGGCCATAATGGCGGCGATGATCGTCACCCTTGTGCTGACGATGTACATGGGATTGTTCGTTCTCAATGCCGCGAACGAGAAGAGTGACCCAGAAGTGAACATCGACCACAGGGTCTTTGAAGGCCTGATACTGGAAGACGGAAAAATAACCGGCGATATCGAACAGCAGCTTATATCGGAGTCGGAAAGACACGGATACAAAGGGGTATCTTTTACATGCGAGGTTCCTGGGGAGTTCGGGTTCGAGGCCAGACATATTTTGGTCGGAGAGATGACAGGTAAGATCAGCAGCGAGAGGTTCGTTATGCCTCTGAGGTCTTCCGACGGCAGGACCGTTCCGACAGTGATGGAGGTGGCAGTATGCATCTGAAAAATAAGAGAGGGATGACGGCAATGGTCGATGCGATGATATTCATCGTCATCATCGGATTGGCCGTCACCGCGATGTTCTCTTTCAACAACAATGAAAAGGGAACAAACGACGCCTCCTCAATGTTGGAAAGTATTTTCACCGCGAAAATAAGAACGAACGACCTTATCGAGGCCGATGAGTCCGGGCTTGTGGGTATTCCGGACATGGTCGCAGTCTTCATCCTCACGGGAGAAGGGACAGTTATTGATTATATCAAGGAAATACTGGACTCGGCGATGCAACGCGACGGCGCATATTATATGGAGATAGAGTATCAGGGCAGGACCGTCTCGATCGGGACCGATAAAGGTGATCCTATATCCGGTTCTGTGAAGGAATTCACCGTTACATACGGAGGTTCGATCAGGACATCGCTTATGCTGTATTGATCATGCGCCGAACTTCTCCGTGCGTTCGGCAAGGTCCATGCACATCTGCACGATGTACTTTCCTCTGATGCGGCCGATGCGGCCGCGGGAGCACCCCGACTCGCTGAATTTGACCGCTTCATCCATTACGTTCCCGGGTGTATAAACAGCGATCGGGACCGGATCTCCGCTGTGGTCGCCGAGAGAACAGGGAGTGCTGTGGTCAGCGGTGAAAACAATGACGAGGTCGTCCCTGAAGTTGTCTTTGATATAACCTGCCATTTGGTCCAGACGCTTCACGACTTCACATTTCCTTATGGGGTCGCGGTCATGACCGCACACATCCGGCGCTTTCACATTCATGAGGATGAAATCATATGTTTTCAGGGTCTCCATCGCAACTTTCGCTTTTGCGATGAAGTCCGAATTATATCCTCCCGTGCAAGATGGGGGAAGATCGATAACGTCCAATCCGCATATCGCACATATTCCTTTGATCATTCCCACACCGGCCACACATGCGGCCTTTAGATCGTACTTCTCGGGAAAAGGTTGTATGTTGGGGAAATCGCCGGCGCCTCTGGGAACAATGATGTTCGCCGGGAGCAACCCTTCCTTTACTCTCCTTTTGTTCACCGGATGGTCCTTTAATCTTTTATAGGACTCTTTGACGAATTTGTTGATCACATTTGCGGTGAACTCCGCTTCCTTTGTCTTTCCTTTTGCCTTGTTCAGCGGGCCGAGGTCGTGGGAATCCACATCGGTCACATCCGGGCTCAGGCCCTTTCCTCTCAGTATCAGCGCCGCCCTGTGTTCCGTACCCTCTTTAATGATCACTTCGACGCCGTCGATGGTCATTCCGCTGAGCGCTTTGACCAATTCCGTTGTGTCGGGTTTGTCTATCCTTCCCGCACGTCGGTCTGTGATATTCAGATCGCTGTCGCAGGTCGAAAAATTGCACCTGAACGCAACATCGCCGTATTTCCCGATAAGACCTATTCCTGCGGCTTCGAACGGCCCTCTTCCCGTGTAAACCTCAAGCGGATCATATCCCAGTATGGATAAGTGGGACGTGTCGCTTCCGGGGCGTATCCCTATGTCGACGGTATCGCACGTTCCGGCGATGCCGTTCTTTGTGAACCAGTCTAAGTTGGGAGTATCTGTCGCCTGAAGAGGAGTGAGGCCGTTCAGTTCTTTGCAACCCCTGTCGCCGAGTCCGTCCATCACAACAATGAATATCTTTTTCTTTGTTGCGGACAATTTCAATCCTCTTTGATCTTTTTGAGGATCCAGGCCATGTTCTCTCCGAGACATTTCATGGTCTTTAGGCCTTCTTCATCTTTCTCGAATTCGCCTTCCGCCCTGGCCGTGCTTACGTTCCAATAGGATGAGCCGATCGTTATCATCTCATTTACCGAGAAGAAGTGATTGATGGTGTCGAATGCATGTATACCGCCGGCGCGCCTCATAGGAACGACCGCCGCCCCTACTTTCCTTCTGAGGGCCATTCCGTTCGGTCTTGTGACATACCCGGAACGGTCGATGAGTGCTTTCGTCTCCGCTGTGACATCGGCGAAATATGTGGGAGAACCTATGATTATACCATCGGCATTGACCATTTTCTGTATGCACATATTGAGGACGTCGTCGTCCATGATACAGCGCATGTTCTTGTTCTTCCCGCATGCGCCGCAGGCTCTGCATCCGTGAAGATCCTTTCCGCCTACCTGTATCATCTCGGTCTCTATTCCTTCCGCATTCAGAACCTTGAATACTTCCTTGATCATGTGGCTGGTGTTGCCCTCTTTTCTGGGGCTGCAGTTAAAACCTACTACCTTCATTTAATCACCTGATATTAACTGCCTAAATACCTTACAAATAAATAAAAGGCTCTTGCAAAAATTGAGTGGAAACTGTGCGTGTCGATTCCGCACAAAGGCTATGGATCCACGCCGTTCAAAACAATCTCCGAGGCCGTATACGGAATCGTCATCAAGCTCCTCCGCCTGCTCAGGAACTCATTTTTCGTTGCCGTTCATTGCGACGACGATCATATTATCGCAACCATCTGGTTCAGTTCTTTGTCTAAATTCTTCCTGATGAACGTGAACCCGCAGGAATCGTAATAATCAATCAAACTGTCCCTGCAGTCTAGCCTCACTACTCTGCACCCGAACATCTCTTTACCTTTTGCGAAAGTGTGGAAAGCTTGTTTGATCATCTCTCTTCCGAACCCTTTCTCG
>JGI20166J26741_11665918_pt1 | contig 11107 bp, 8 predicted proteins | sample TergutCu122P5_FD_26741 | JGI IMG/M metagenome (IMG submission 26741) | reverse complement strand
CTGTAGGCGTATAGAACGCGGAAATGCAAGATGTCCACATTTTTCTCTGGCCATTATCTCCGTAACCGTTCAACTTTGGATATAGGTGTTTTGGGTTATAACGGTATGGTTTAACATAAGGAACACACTCCCGAAGTATTTCACATTCCTTCTGGGACACCCTGTATATATTCAGATCACTACAACAAGAAGTGTGATTGCTTGGATGGATGAAAATTAAGATCGAAACTCAGTGGATCAAGCTACACACACCTTGCCTGTCTCAGGGAGTACTGCTGAAACAACGGTTATAATAAAAGAAACAAAGATATAAATTTTGCTTACTGAAAGCGTCATCATATCTACTTAACACAATTTTAATAACATTATAGGACAGGAGAGACTTGACTTGACTACACGGTTGTGGTGGGAAAACACGAGGGAAAGAGATCACTTAAAAGACCTAACGGTAGATAAATAACATTAACATTGCTCTTCAAAAAACACGCTAGAGGACGTGGGCTGGACTGATCTGGCTCAGGACAGAGACAGGTGGCGGGCTCTTCTAAACGCGGTAAAGAACTTTCGGATTCCATAATATGGCGGGAATTTCTTGACTAGCTGAGGACTGTCAACTTCTTAAGAAGGCCTCTGCTCCATTCAGTCAGTCAGTCAGTCAGTCAGTCAGTCAGTCAGCTAGTTAGTTAGTTTAACAATTAGTAGTCCCTTCTGTAAATACCCAGTTCCTACACTGTAATGGTACGTATTCACAGTGACTTCAATTCTGTGTTTCAATTCCTTCGGTTTCCACTTTCTAAATACGAAAGCACACTCGCTACCATATTTACAGGCACTTTTGCTGTGATAATGGGCATTATTTTTCTTTCCGATAACATTTGTTTGCTGAAAATCTCTCTTAACAATGTCATTTATTCTATTGTAAACGTCTGCATCCAAGTTCTCCCTGTGTTGTAAGATAAGATACCATAACTACCTAAGTTCTGGAAATAAAAGTGGCACCAACAATACGGAATCAGGCAGTGTAAGCTGCTATGCTGCACGACCTGTGAACCTCTAATGCTCCATTACTAATGAATGTCTCCAGTATGGTCTTCAGTCTCTTGTCTCTCCCACCTCACATAAACATAAATCAACAGAACCCAAACAATGGGTAATAGCTAGTTAGATAAAACATAAGTCCCGAAACAGGAACGTTTAAATCCGTAATCTGGTGTTTTATGCCATTAAATTAACTGTTATAAAGTTTCAGAAAAGCCAACTTATTGTATAATGTTTTGTAGATAACAAGAAGTGCTATGTCGATAAAAGTATACGCATTCAAATCTTAACAAGCAGGCCTAAATGTCACTTCTTAATCAACCATGTTACGCTTTTCATTACAGACGTTCGTAGAGTCCAGATACGTTGCACATATAATATATGGCGTTGTTCCAGGATTCCAAGACCTACACCTAGATGGGAGAATAATGTTAAAATGGATCTTAGAGAAATGATATGGAAGGGGTGGAATGGACTGAACCGGCCCTGGAAAATGACAGATGGCGGGCGCTCATGAACACGGTAAAGAGCCTTCGGGTTCCATAAAATACGGAGAATTCCCTGACAAGCTGAGAAACTGTTAGCTTCTTAATAAGGACTGTGCTTCAATGAGTTAGACGTTGCAGGATTATTCAGTAACAAACAAAAATCTAAGTTAGGCCCGGAAATTAAAAAATTTCGTTTGGATGACCACTCAATTAGACACATGTTCATATGAACTTTCTTTTCTCACAATGACCGATATTATCACCACCCAAAATACTAACCTTTCCTCCATAATCACGTCGTATAATTGGTCTTGTTCAAAACGATACCCGCTGCGAAGCAGCGACTACTTCAACCATTTATAGTTACATTTACAGTAATACCACACTGTTCACTCCTGCTCCCAGCACATGGTTAAGGTATATGGTAAATATAGTGCTCAAAATAACTCGGTAATTTGTTGCAGGTGCCTAGGTCTCTTCAAAACACCCTCAAACAGATAAAATATACAGTTGTCCTTGTCCGTGCCATAAAGGAATGTAAGGGGAGTGGAAGTGTAGCTCCACTCATTCTTAATCTCCGCACTAGGAGGAGGTAAGTGAACAGCCGCAGGCACCGGCCTCTACGTATACCCCCAGGGAAAGAGAACCCAGTACCCATTTCGCCGAAAAGCCGGTCTTGACGTTTTGGACAAGAAAAAAAATCTCTCGTACCTGATGAGATTCGAACCCCGTACCGTCAAGCCCACACCTTAGTCATTATACTGACTGCCAAACCTTGTAACTTCAGAGATGGAAATATGTTCATGAATGTGGAGAAAGTACGGATCGGGAAGAAGACGTTCGTAGCCTGTTTACAGGCAAAATCCTAACACGTTCCTGATATGACCGAGGAAATACAGGACATAAAGGACATAAATCAGAAGTACGATCAACAGTCCGACTGAGATTCAAATACGGTACCTCCGATTTTATAACTGTTACCAACACACCGACCCAATCAGCACATAGGCTCCATCAGTCCACAGCATCCACTGATACAGGACATGAATTAGTCACGTGACTTCTCAACGATAATTCCGAAGTTGTTGCGACTACACATATGTCTTTGTTTTACGTGTTGTCATTTTTTGTACAAGTACATTAAAGATAATGAAACACTTCACAGGTGCCATGTATTACATAAATTTGTTACAAATATTGCGTAGGTAAAGGTGACCTCAGATTTTTCGAGTCATGCAATTCGGAATTATTATGGATTTTACCGAAGCCAAAACTAGTACCAGGCGCGCACTCGAAATTTTTCATTGGGAGAAAGGGGAGGCTGACCCTGAGCATATATACAATTTACGCTTGAATTTAAAAAATTATGTTACAAAAATCATGTGTTAAGTATAACTGTAACATAACACTGTTTGCAACTGCATTTATATGCAAACGAATACAAATACATGTTCCATGACTTACTCACCTTAAATCAAGCGGTCTAATTTTTTTTAGCTAAGATATCTTAAGTCTTTTTATTTTTCAAAATTCTAATATGCTAGTCATCAACCGATTCCAGTGGCTGATTACGGCTTTAGGATAAATCGCGTGAAACGCTTAATGAATCGTGCCTACAAAATCTGTGCTTTTAAAATTTCGATTTGGGGGACTTCATCCCGGCTGCCCCCCGGCCTTGGGTGAGCTCCCGACTTGTACAGTCTATAAATACGAACAGAATGATCAACATGTTCAGGTCACATTACGACGTTTTCGGGGTTCGTGGTTTCTGCTGTGTCAAATTCACACTGCGTGTCTCACAATACTGCCAACCTAAAGATAGGTTTTCGAACCCCTTTACGTGACGAAAATATCTCATAAGTTTACAAATGCATTTATTGTTTAAGTTTCGAAAATTCGAGTCTTCTGTTATCTTACACCGTGTACCGACGTTTCGAAGGATTGCAATACCTTCGAAACGCCCAAAGCTATTCATCAGTTTACAGTGCCCTTCACAGACGACTTGAACATTCATGCTTCTGGAATACGACGCTATGTAGAGCTGTATATAAGCAACATTTCCGAAGAGATTGCTGCATTCATCTTCAGAGCAGCCCAAACCCTCTTCTTGGACTACCATGAAGATGGAAAGAAGCTCTTCCGAAACGACGGCACCTATACACGACGTCATCAACTCTCATCTCAACACACGTTACTCGGATTATCGCCAGAGGAAGCAGCTACCTCTAACTGATACTTCTCTTGAACACACAGTCCAGCATGCAGATGGGACGGCCGTTCATACTCGGTCACCTTCACATTTAAATAGCGATAAAAGAAACTGGCAATGGCAACGACAGAGCAGAATTGCAAAATCCGACATAACAGATATCAAACGCTGGTATCCTCTCACAAACCAGGAGTGGACGTTTTATATAGGTGCTGTCCTTGTAGACCTCACATACATATGAAAACACGTCAGAATCAGAAAGACGACTAAATGCAAATTTTAAATTTGTGTCCCTGCACATGCCTACATGAAAGAAAGAAAGACTGAATGGATGAAAATCAGCATCACATTCAATAGGTTTACAAGATTCTAGGATCGAAATCCAGATCAACGGGATACAAAGCAGAAGTGTCAGCCACATCAACATAACGTCTGGAGTTTTGGAATGCGCCTAAAAACGACATCAGATTGTAAACAAGACGGGCAGTGTAGGTATAACGTAACATTCAGACGCGTTCATGCAACCACTGTTGTAGTGACAAAGCAATAAGTATCACATATTATAAGTGTGTGTAGCCTGAGGTATCCAACATGCAATGCGCCATGCAGTCATGCAGTCATGTGTGGCCTGTACGGCTCTACATTACTTTTACCACATCTCATTATCGGCACGATTTTTTTGGGGGGTGGGGAGGGGGGAGTTAACTGAATATAAACTGTGTGTTTGTATTTTCTCTACAACTTTTGTCTGAAACATTTTTCTTCCTAAGACGAACTGAGCGAGACATGATAAACATTGTATATTGGTTTTCAAGTAAAGTACCCGTTATTCTTGTCAGATTTTAATGACTTGAATTTTCTCGACAGGTTTTCGAAAAATAATCAAGCACCTAATTTTATGAAAATAAGCCCAGTGACAGTCGATTTATTCCATGTGGACGGATAGACATGACGAAGATAATAGTTGCTTTACGCAATTTTGTGAACGCCCTACGAAAATAGCAACCTAAAGGTTCTCGCGTCTTCTGCGATCTGACGCTGTGTCGCTGAGTATTTCCCGGTGTTTCTACGGGTCGTAGTTCGTTCATCTTTGGGGTCAAAGAGTTCAAGAATTATTATTTCGTCTTCTTCTTCTTGGACTCCTTTGCTCTCAAAACGAAAGGCAACGTCGGGTACTTGCCCAGTTCACACATGGTCACATCCCACACGCCTTGAAACTTTAGGCAACACCGCTATGAATGGTAAAGTAATCCCTGTACAGGCCTACTGCAGACCCAGAGGGTTCCAGGAGGTTGAGGTTCCCAGATTCCGGGACAATCGGCACATGAAGGTGATAAAGTTGTCAGCCCTAAGCACCGGCCGCCTTTACCCCCAGGAAATATTCCTACTACTCATTTCTGTTAGAAGCTGAGTCGAACCGAGGGTCACAGTGCGGCCGGAAGGATTATGTTAATGAAAAATTTCGATGACACTAATGGGAACCGAACCCATAACCTTCCGGCGTGTAGCGCAGTGCTAACTGCGCCACCGTCGATGTAAAAAACTCAGATCTAGCCTATAGAAACTTATCGTTTTAAAGAAATTGGTTTGAATTGGTGATGCTTCTCTATAACACTGCGCATGAACACACGGAAATACATTTAGGATTAAAATTGGTGAATACAGTAAGAGTATTACATATTTCAATGTTGTAGTAAGGTTTTCATAGGAATAATTTATTCTACAGTGCTCGCTGCCTTATCAGCAACCAAGGTGTTACATACCAGTGAAACGTTCCATTCAAACGAGTGTGTCCTTGTGGTAAGCAAATAAATTATTCATCTCACTCGCCTGATTTTAAGTAAGGACTTCGTTCTGTATACAGGTTATTTTAACAGGTCTTCATACTCAGTTGTTCCTTAACAAAGCATAACATGAATAACGCCCTATGAAGACATGGTACAGCTTGTGTCACACATTCACCGCCAGAGTGTGAAGATTATTGCCTTCTAACATGTGACGCCATTGACAGACAAGTGCGGACGTTTCGAACAAATCTGCTGCTTTCATGTTCAAGGTTATACAATGAAAATAGAGGCCGTGGTTAGACGTGTCTTTAAAACGGAGGTGATGTGCAAATTGTCTGTTTGCTGAATCAAAATCTGTGTATCAGAATTAATTTTATACGTTCAGTTTCCCTTTAGTTTACTTTGCAACTTACTGGTCTCAGCAACGATACGCTACGCAGATAATTTTAATTTTTACATCTGTCATCCCGGTATGTTGACTGCAATAACGAAGGAATTAATTACCGTCAAACACAACTAATGTGTACTATATGCTTTATTATGGCAACATGTTTCGACCCAATATAGTCATTTGCAGGCCGATAATATAAAATTTATAAAAGTACTGTATACAACAGTATTAAAAGATAATGAGATTATTAAATCCTCTTTTAAAGATTTTAATCACTTTAATTATATTTAAATAATGTCAAAAAGGGAGAAAAAGAGTGCATTTATGGGGGAAAATCCCCCTTCCAAACCCACACCAAACATGCATGCAGTGCCCTCACACTGAATCCGTCTCAACTAGTACACCCAGCTTCTCATCTCTGTCAAGTTATTTTTCTGTTCACTCGCAGAATGTACTTTATAAAGAACTGACAACTTTTCACCGTAAAATTGTGTATATTTGTGTAGTTATGATTTGTTCCACATCCTACGATCATTGTGACAAGTTATGGAAATATGGAATATACATGCGTGTATGTATGTATGTATGTACTAGTATGTATGTATGTATGTATGTATTACGTACGGACGTGTGTGTACACACACACACACACACATATGTATCGAGTAACAGTTTTCATCCAGTTTTTCGACAGGCTGCACATAACTATGTCAGGCTAAAGTATACAGATGGCTCCCATGCCCTTAATAGATGAGTGTTTAAATCTTAACACTTAACGGTGTTAAATCTTCAAAATGAATTACCTACGCTCACATTACACCGTAGCGACCCAACACAAACCTAACACTCCGAAATCGACTTCAATATGTCAGAAGTTCACTTCCTGTTCTTCAGGCCATTCAATAATACGACAGCCAATGTTTGTACAACGCAACATTGGGTCGCATTTGCCTAACCCTTTTTGACATGCAAAATCAATAAGTATTACATATTCTAAGTGTGTGTTTTTAAACTTAGTTATCTAGCACGCAAAGTGCTTGCGCCATATTAAATTGTGATTTGTGGCCAATCTGGCTGCAACACATTTTTCCACGTTATCTCTTAAACAGCACGATCTTCGGAAAAACCTTTTTAGACATGCAATGTGTGTTTTCATTTTCTCCAAAATTTTTGTTTTAAACGTTTATCACTCTAAGAAGAATTCAGCGAGATATCATCATAAATATGCATACATCTTCATGTACAGTACCCGCTATTGTTGTCAGATTTTAATGAAACCTGAATATTCCAGACAGAGTTTCGAAAGATCCTCAAATATAAAATTTCATGAAAATCTGTCCAGTGGGAGCCGAATCGTTCCATGCGGACGGGCGGACGGACGGACGGACGGACAGACAGACAGACAGACAGACAGACAGACAGAGAAACAGACAGACAGACAGACAGACATAACAAGGCTGATAGTCACTTCTCGCAATTTTACGAGCAGGCCTAAAAACGACAGGGACAAAAGTGACCACGAAAATATCATATTTTACGGGTTTCTTGTCAAATATGCGGTGCGTTAAACCTCCTAAATGAAGGAAGAGGAATATTTATCGCACAAAAAAGTAATTTAGTGAACTCCAAATGAAAATGAAAGCTGCTAAAAGATGCAATGTCGGTCATTTTACAGTACCAAAGGACGCAAAAATGGTTACAGTCCTTCTGCAATAAACGCCTTACGCTCTCGGAACAATGGTGAGTTCATAATGTAATTGATCCGCGTGAGGTATGGAATGAACGTGGAATGTGTCCTGGCGCTAATACTGCCAAACGGACAGGGCCCATTTACACTCCGTATCACACTGTCATGACGTCACCCTCCAGAAAACTTAGGATCATCACGTCTAAATGAGGGAAAGAATGCTAAATCATCCAGATCACCACCCGCGTAACATCAAGCAAACCTGGAAACTGCATAATTACAGTATTAACAGCACAGGACTATGCCAACGAGAACAGCTTCGGATATAGAGAGCGAGAAGTTCCTGTGTACCTGTACAAGATGGGTGCTGCACTCTGATGGAAAGGTGGGGGTGGAGGGAAAGTCCCATACATAAAACACTTAGGCGGCATACGTGACCTCTGCCACATGCCCGTCGGGGTCACTTACAACACTTCCTGTAACCATAAGCATTGTACACTCACTGTGACGTCCACTCGAACCTATTATCCTACTTCCGAAAGGCGCAGAGTGACTATTCGCTCATCCTATATTTATCCAGCAAATAAAGAGAACACTGCACATTTTCATTTATGACGTAACATCCAAGCCGAGGAGTTAACTGTGGCTTGCTCCCCGCGGGGTGAGTCGTGAATATCACACAGACCTACCAATACGGAATGAGCGAACGGCTTAGTAATTCAGCTTTTCCGCCTACCTGTACATAAACAGGGATATTATTATCTTCCCTATGCGCTTTATGCCATCGTAGTGCAGTGTCAGTTATGTATCCTTACGTGCGAAACGTGGCACACAAAGGGAGGCACATATATACGCAAATTCGGATCCAAGTCAATGCGTGGCAACACAAACGCTAAGAGCAATAACACGTAAAACTTTAATGGGTAAAAATATCACTGAATGCAACTACTCAGTAACGAGGAACAAGGCGATCAATACCATTGTGCAAAATCATAGGGAATAAAACTGTGCCTATTTCATCCCGGTGGTCATCACGCAGAAAACATTTTAGGCACGTTTGCAAAACTGTGCAAAGCAACTATCAGCACCGCTATGTGTGCCAGTCCGTCCGTCTGTCTGTCCCCATGAAACAACCCGGCTACCATTTGACGGGTTTTCGTGAAAACTCAAATTTCAGCATTTTCGAAAATTTGTCGAGAAAATTCAGGTTTCAATAAAATCCGACAAGGATAACGGGTACTTTACACGAAGATCTAAGCACATTTATGATAACGTCTCGCTTAATTCTTCTTCAAATTAAAAATGTGTCAGGCAAAGTTGTATAAAAAATCAAAACAAACATTTTATATTGAATAAGCCTTCTCTAAAAGTCATGCCGTCTATGAGATAATGTGAAAAAATGTGGTAGAGCCAGACAGACCACAGATGACAATATAATACGGCGCATGCGCTCTGCATGCCAGGTAGCTAACGAAAAAATAGACACACACCCTCAGAATCTTTAACACTTATTGCATTTCCATGGTAACAATGGTGAAGCGAACGGGCCTCAATGCTACGTTATACGTACACTGTCTTGTTTGAATTTAAAATCGGTCATGAAATTAATAGCCGACCTCATCAAAGAACAACAGCAGCATACGTTTGTGACAGTGCATTATTCCACATCCACAGTCTGAATTGACATTTTACACTCTTTACCTATTCCTGCCCAGTAAAACACTGACGCAAATCCAACGTAGAGAGTAGCACTAAATAAACTGTCTGTAAAAAAGTGTGCATCAAAGTACATTAAAAACAGAAAAACTTTAACCGTCTGTAAAAAACTGCGCCCCAAAAGTACACCAAAAAACAGAAAACCTTCTCGGTTCACAGTATCTACAGGGCACAGCCCGATCAGTATCCACTTGGACAAGCCACAGATTTTAGGAAAAGTGTCATGATATTCTCCACACGACAACAATGAGGGTAATCATCGGTAAGACTAGGAAAGTTACACGTATCTGAAATAAAATAACAATGCTAACAATAACAGCCATATGAAATTAGGTACGAAAAAGCGAAAGGGGAAGTTACGCGTGGAGAAAGAAAAATTATATTTCAGGGGTTGGGTGGATTATCACTTCGGTAAAATATCCCTAGGTTTGCCAGCTCCTCCTTCCGGAAGAGGTAGAATTCGTTTGAAATGTGATGGCACACGCGCAGAAACCAGATTTCGTCTTTCGACGAAACAGACAAGTCCATTTAAATCGGCAGGGGCTTCAGTTCAGTCGACTACTGGCAGCCGAGGTGTGCGCATCAGCGGTAGTAATGCTGGATACACCAAGTTCCGAGGTAGTGTGAACGGGACTGGCTACCCACTCCAATCGCCAGTTTCCCCTTCACTTCCCCTCCCGTGCGTCACCGTGTGCCATCACGTTTCAAACGCAGTTTAGCGCAAAAATGAAGGAATGGTGAAAATTAATGGCGTGCAAAATATCGGCCGTGGGATTTTTATTTACCGCATAATTCTAAAAATATAAAACTTCTTTAGTCTGACCTCTATCTAATCACTGTAGGTGTAAAGTGTTAATGTTGCACCTGATCACATTCAATGACACATAAACGCTCGGTGGGGCTCCTCTGGACGAGGGATTGGCCCGTCGCAGAGGCCTATACCTGTACAGCACACGACACTCACAACAGACAAACAACGACTGGGATTCGAACCAGCAATCCCAGCAGGCGAGCAGTCGCAGGCCTATGCCTGATCCCGCACGGCCACCGGAATTGGCACATGCCTAATTCAGAAAGATAATTTGGCGGTCTTGAAAGCAGGGTTGTTAATTTTGATGATTTTATACTGGAATAGCTAAATGAGAAACAAGCAGCAGCAACTTGGAGATTGGAAACCATCTCAGCATTTGATTCACGACATAGAAGTCAACCGGGAAAACCTGTTTCGAGATGGCAGGTCTCAGGACCGTCCAGACCGACATTCATCTCAATCAGGGTTCAACAAATTTTCCAAAAACCTAGCAATCACCTCAAAATTCTAGGCGCCAGAAGGGTGGCATGAATAAAGTTTCATACTGAATACCAATAAATACAGACCCCTGAACTGAAATATATATAAAACTTCAGTCCCTAACTCACACAGAACACAGTACCTCTCCATTAGAAAGATTAACCGGTTAATGCTGTTTAGGTGTATAAGAGGTACTTATAATTAAAGTAATATGAAATACATAAATAGAACGTGTAGGAAAAATGCAAAAGATTTTAATGTTGAAAGAGTAATTCACAGCTAACACTGGACTTAAAGAGGTTAAGTAAATGCGAAAGGTTACTATTCTCCTGGCGTTACAACCCATTGTGATTGTATTTTCAAAGCCCGGTAGCGGGCTTTAGCCTCCTTATTTTCGAGATTTCTTGATCAAACACAACGACGCGCCACAGTCGGTAGGACTCCTCTGGACGAGTGATCAATCCGTCGCAGAGACCTCTACCTGACAACACACAACACTC
>JGI20166J26741_11665807_pt1 | contig 11107 bp, 8 predicted proteins | sample TergutCu122P5_FD_26741 | JGI IMG/M metagenome (IMG submission 26741) | reverse complement strand
TAAGACATGTACGAACATGTCAAGACTGGTTGCAAACACATCCCACCCAGTGAACAGCCACTACAATTCCAATCCGGATACTTTTTGAACAAACCTCGTACATGCAATTTCTTAAAAAATCACTACGCATGGTATTTATACTCTGCATAAGTAAGGTAAGGGTCTTCATTTACACATAGTAAGTTATATTCCACCTAACAAGCGATGATTTAAGAAAATTTAATTTTCCACAAAGTCTAGTTTTCTCAGAATTTATGTGTGTGTGCTGCCTCCTTGTGGAACTACGTGCCTCAAGTCAAAACGGCACACAGAAACAACTGCTATGTTATGTGCAATAATAGGCAATTCTAAGCCAGCAGCTATCTAACCCCAACGGATGTACCTTTTAATATACGGTACTGATGCATTGATTGCCCTGATCTCTAACGGGCTAGCAGGAGGCAGGGACGGTCACGAACAGTGACTGGGGTTCTACGTACCACATGCAAATTGCATGTATTAATTGGCAGGCGTATCTCGCTGCACTGCTATGTTAAATATACTTAATTTTAGACATTTCAGAGATACTATTTGCACAGTCTATTCCAGAAGGATGAGTTGGTTAGGACATGTAAACATGACACGCACGGAAGAAAAGAAAAACGCGCCAGAAACCTTAGTAAAAACTTAAATAAATGGAATCAGGTGAGAAAAACATACTGAAATAAGGTGATATTAAAATTATGTATAAAAAAGTAATGTGTGGATGTAGACTGGATATAGTCCAGTGGCGGGTTCTTACAAACACTGTACAGTGAAACCCCACACAACGCGGCTTTCCCCAGCGCGGTCTTCACTATACGCGGTTAAAAATAACTTAGTAGTCGTATACGGGGGGGGGGACTGACCAAAAGCTGAACAATTTAAATACACGCGGGATAAACGCGGGCGCTTACTCAATCAACAGCCGCGAAAAATGGCAGAAACAGCTATCTAAGCACTGTGTAAATGTTTAATGTCCCCAAAATGTACGTGTTTCAAGCGATGGGTGGAGGAGGGACCAGAAGCGTCCGAGTTCACATAGCCCAATTTTTCCCTAAGTCGTTTGCGCAAGGCCGTTTTGCCCAACAAATCGTCAGCCCTCACCCTAACCCCCCCCCCCCACCCGGGTTGGACGACGGATCACTGTAATGAAATTGCCAGTTCTTTAAAAGGGGAGGAATATATCATGGCCAGATAATGTTTTCAGGTACCAGCCAAATCCATTTATTCATGGATAAATGTACCTGAATTTGGGTGATATCCAAAATTTACGTAATACAACGGTAGGTGAATAATATGACATCCGCAACTTACGTTTTTCCCTCTTGAAGACAGCGGAAATATCACGCCTATCCGAAACAACGGGTAAAATTAGTTTGTACCGGAATGGATTTTTTAAAAATACTTCCGATGTAGTTCACAAAACTGTACTCCTTTTCTAAATGATGAGTACTCTACGTTGGATACATACGTGTACATAGGCATACATACATGTGTGTATAAAACTATCACACATCAAATAAAATTCTTCGTTGCTGCTGGATCTACAATGAGGATAGGCAGAGAACACAAACAAGAATATTTTCCAAAATGTATGAAAAGTTACTAACAATTTAAGTAAAGTATAGCATTTAGGCAGGTCCAAGAGTATTCCCCCGTTAAGACTACATGTAAGTCTACACATCTGACGAATGCTCAAATAAAAGATAAGAGATCATTGCACTAATATGTTCTTAGCTCAACCCTGCATCTTCAAAAACTATAATCTATGTCGAAATCACTTCGGCCCCTCCCACGGTTTTCTGATAATAGTTCCCCGTTTTTATATAGACTCCTTTCTTCTAGCACTCTTGTGGCTCAACACAAGCAATGAATGAAATAGTCATACATGAATCTACATTTTTTTTTCTCCTTTAGAGGGGACTTTCGCCCAAGTTAAATGAAATTTACCCTCATGACCATTATGGAATCTATTTTCAACCCCAGTTACAGTACTGGAATATATACGTCGAATTATCGAGGGATCCGAGCCGGATGCATCCGACAAGCTTTTGATTTATACCGAAAACTGTTGTTTGTTCAAATGACAGACACACAGCCTTTACGATACGATGCTTCGTATAAAGCCTACGAACACACTGCCCATGAACGCTCGTACGTTATCAAAGAGAACTGAAGCCATCAGTTCCATTCACTGAATGAAACTTGACCATGTGATTGATTTTATTAATCCTACCATGCTTTAAAGAGAACGGTTACGACTAGGGGATCGAAGCCAAGTGGCACATTTTCAAGAATTCGGAGTGACTGAGATTTACGAAGGATGTTCATTCATTAGCTACGGCTCCGTGGTTCATAAAAATTAATAAGAAATCATTACAACGTTAAATGTAGCTAATTTACTTCACTGAAGTATCAATAGCTTTCAGCCTAACCTCCAATTACACTGATGCACGAGTGTAAAAATCTGGCCTTTCCACTCCGAACTATTCATGAATAGCCGCTTCCACTTCCTCATTACTATTATGGAATGCAGTGGGAAATCTCGACCTTTTCCCAAAATCAGATTCTCCACTCGCGTTGCGTTGACACCATAACAGCTGAACCGTTTTCAAACTCTCACCGCCATTTTCCGACATCCTGCACTGTCACTGCACAATCACAAAACACCTCTTTCAAAAGACGGAGAATTTCGATAGTGGAAAAATATTTTGCTGATAAAAACCGAATCAAACTACAAATTATCCGCGGAATTAACCTTCAAATGTAGTTTTCACATCAACTTATACCATGAAACACATCCGATTCTTGCGCCATCTGTTGCATGCTATCCATACTGGAAGTGCTAACTTTCTGTCTTGTCTGGCTTATTTTACCTACCCATTGTAGGTGTAGAGGGTTACTGTTGCACCTGATCATAGTGACACTCACTAGGTAGGAATCCTCTGGACGAGGGATCGGCCCGTCGCAGAGACCTCTACTTTACAGCACACAACATTCACAAGGGACAGACAGCCATACCTCCTGCCGGATTCGAACACTAAATCCCAGCAAGCAAGCGGCCTCAGACCGCGCGATCACCGGGATCTACAAGTGCTAGCCCATAAGGAAAAAAGAAAAATTCACGGTTAACACAAAACTGACAGGCTAGGGAACCTTACGGAACACACCTCGCCGAAAACGAAGTGCACTAGTCGTACCAGTATACGGATAGGCGAAACAGCTTACATCAATTCCATGACAGAAAACGACCTTCTCCTTGGCACTGGGAATGGCATTGCCACGCGAGTTGCCAGTAAATCCGGCAACTTATCACAGCTCTCGGGCATAGCCCGTTAACCTCCTAATTAAAGAAGAGTTTCATAAATATCCATCGAAAGCCCACACCACCTGGGAGTACGGCAAGAAAATTAATTACCAAAAGCTCCGTGCCCAATTAGGGCACTTGTTGGGGGGGTTAATCTTAACAAGCATATAATTTATTTAATACAAGCTAGAATTGAATACTTTTGGGGGAAGGTACATATATATATATATATAAACGGACGGACACACTGCCAGACGGACTACCGAGCGTTCACTTAAAGTTACGAAAAGAGGATTACTTTGATATAGAAATACTTAGCGATAATAAAGTACGACCAACGATAAAGTACAAAGACAACAGATACGACATCCTCCCTAATGCCTTCACTTTTGCACTTTTTGTGTAAAGAACACAAGGGCAAAATGCTGCATCCAATTCTACAATACCAATCCCTATGAACAAGTGTACACAGTACAGAAAGCACGTCCCTGCGCACGCCATAAAGGAGAGTGAAGATAATAGATTCCCTCGTCCTTAACTCGGCAATGGACTAACGTGAGCAGTCAACTTCATGCCCCGGCGGCCTTACTCCAGTAAAAAACCGCCCCCCGTTGCCCATTGACTAGGATGTGAACCCCAGAGCCGGACTGAACGACTTGGAGTACAGCGAAATCGTTTGTTGCTACCGGAAATTGAACCACGATTCCTAGGTCATTCTGTACCTAACCTAGTCACTGTAGCGACTGAGCTATTCCGGCATATTATTTATTTATTTACTGTTCATTTACAGACGATGTCTGTACAACAGTCTACACAGCATCAAATAATGAGGTGGAAAACATGTCGATAGAAGCAGTCTTGGCCAGACTTGAAGCAGCCATGGTATACTGGCATCAAACTGGCGTAACTCAGAAAAATCACAAGTATCAACGTCGGCCACCGGAACAGGATTTGAACCCGGAACCTCAAAAGTACGAATAACTGATGATCGCTGGAATGCGCTGTACGGTTATCGACACCGCGAACTGGTGCGAACGATAACACGATTGGCAACGGACAGATATGCGAATGCCTGCCAGCCAGAACCACTTCGCACATCGTAATCTTTCACGAGACACCACAAGGAGACATGAAACACGGACATGAGCAAAACTACCGTGCGAGCATCACTCCTCGGCCGTGAGATTTCATTAGTCCTAATGTCACGTACGAAGGGGCAAACGCCTTGAGCTAAGATAATACAAGTGATTTAACCCAGCAGTGTTCCATACTTGCCGTCCTCATCCTTAGTCCTGAACTCCACTTAACGTTAGACCAGATGAGCCAGTCTTATCATCAGGGGGTGGGCTTAATGAATGCCAGCAACAGAAGGGAAGACGGAGGGAAGTATTGCAGTTACCTCTAAATTAAGCTGTCAATATGAAATGTGCAGCGAGAAAAGGTTTAGTGTTGGTGTGGCCCTTAAAAGAGTGAGAAGTAACTTAATGATTGCAGTGCGCCTATTACAAACAAAAGTGGATAAAACACCGTGAAAACGGATGAAAGTTAATACAAATGTTTAAAAAATGCCAAAGTCCGCAGGACCTACCACGTCCCTATTTACGGTCGATTCTTACTTTCATGCATGCATACCTTCATGCACTCATTCCTTTCTTCCCTTTCCCCATTTCGACCCTGAAGAAAAAGAAAGTTCTAGGCAAACTTCGTCGTATTGTTTTAATATTGCGTGTACGGTGCACAGTGCAACATCTCACCATGTAAAACCAACCGTACATGCACCGGAATATATAACAGATGCACAAAATCTCCTCCTACATGGTTCGGCACTCTTTGTGTGCCATCATCAAGGAAGTCTTCACTGCAGTTGAAGTAGTGCTTTCGAAATGGTTCGTTGTATGCAGCACAGTCACACCCAATTACAGCCTACATGAAACTCGCAGAAGTATCTCCACTACTGTGTCAAATTTTTAAAATTTTGTGGGTGGTTTCTCATATGTTTTAATGAGAACTTTTAATACGTGTGCTGCATACAACGGACCATTTCGGAAGCACTGCTTTAACTACAGTGAAGGCTTCCCTGCTGACGGCACACAAACATTGCCGAATTATGTACGACGAGATTTTGCGCATCTGTTACGTATACATTCCAGTTCATGTAAGGTTGGTTTTATAAGTTGATTCGTTGTATTTTTATCTTCTTATCTTCCACACGCTGCTATGCCCAGAAGACAACGCAACGAGCAGTGTTTACTGCCAAAACCTCAAACGTCATATTTTTCAGCAGAGCAGCTCAAGACACGTCTGCTGAGTGTCATAGTTCATGATGCGGAGACGTACATCACTATCTGAGCAGTTGGTTGTTGCTGGATATCAAATAGGTAACGGTAGGACACTTTATCACTATGACCCACGCGTAATATCCAAATTCTGTCCCCGACGCTGTCCGGGGTTACGGAATATGAAAGAAAACACGAGTGACGGAGTGGAACTGCATGGGATAATAACGTTTTCTTGATACGTACTTCTAACACGCAACACTCTGCATAAAGAAGATGGCGGGACAATGACTACAAGGCAGTCAAGCAGTGCACTTTTATTGGAACGCAATAAGGACCAGTTTCCACGTCCCGCATCAGCATTGGCAGCCCGTCTTTGTTGCGTATCAATGAGACAGCGCAATGAGAATCGCTATCCCGCCCACTCCTCACGTGGAGAACGCTGCTTCTCATAAGCAGCGATGTCGAAGCTGAGGCTATCAAGAAGCCGTTGTTGCTGTCCCCTGAGTCATCAATGCAGTCCACAATGCACTCTTCTTTCCAAAGCCTCCGATTTCCGGAAGAACGCTGTTTCATTTGAAAGTTTACTGAGGTTGGCCACTTGTCCTTATGACAAAAGCAGCATAAAGATGAGTATGTGGCACAGGTGGAAAGATGAGAGTGGTAGAACGCATTACATGGAGAGAAACCTGTCCCTATGCCACTCTGTCCACCACAAATCTCACATGAACTGGCCCGGGATCGAAATCGCGTCTCTGCGGTGAGATCCAATCAATCCCCCCGCATATAGTCGTCCATGGTAATGCGCATCTAACCCTCACGCCGGTCCCCTCTACATTCGCCAAACACGGAATGCATCCGGAGCGGCAAATCTGCTAACTACATACAAATGGCACATTCAGTATTTTCCACGGTCTCCTCAGAGGCAGAACTAAGGAACAGCCCACCTAAAAATTCAATGACAATGAAACACTCTTCCAACTGAAAATATCGGATTCATGCCTACAGGACTTAATAACTGCGCACACTGCAGTTGTTAATATACAGTACGAAGACTCATGAGGCGGACAAACACTTCGATAACATTTAATGAAAGCTGGACAGATTACGGTTCAAACACCGTAACTGAAACCATAGGTACTCCACTGCCCTTGACAGAAAAGTTCGTTACTCTTTTTCCAAAAGTGAGAAAGTATCGACCAAGCTGTATAAATTGTATGCGACATTTGAGGACTTCACAGCGGTGTTGCTAAAGATTAGAGTCTTCTGGGATGCTACCTACCGACACGGCGTAACATCCCAGAAGGCTTGCAACTTCAGCTGAAGTCTACCTTTCAACGCCATCAGAATACCGAAGCTACTAGGAGCTATAAACGAAATTATGCAACTTGTTGCATTTCCAAAGGAAAAACTTCCGACATCTGAGAATTAGTAATCACAAGCCTAAATGCTGGAGACTTCTCGTGTTGGCGTTGTTAACACACGCAAGAAAGAACTGATGTACAACGTGCTAATCTCTTTGCGCATCATACTTCGTACGCCAATACCCTCATATCGGGCAAAACACACACGTCCCCCTGCAAAGGAAGTTTTGAAGGGAAAAAAAAGTCTTGAAGACTGGCGTCCTATACACCCTGTAAAGCTGACATTCCAACAATAAGAATGAGTTCAAAATAGGGGTACAGTACTGTTTATCTCACACAATGGACGGAAATTTACATCGCGAGAGACTGCTGTTCGTTTTGAAACATGTAAACCTACAATTCAATCGTCGTTTTAAACAACAGTTTCTAGGTTATAACATTTTCAGCTATCGGACACAACAAATGCATTAAAATTCTTTCAGGACATCCACCCTCACAAACCATATCAATAAAACGTTGATTTTTAACTCGAGTTTGACGGCAATGAACACTCGACAGGATCTTAGTAACATTTCTGTTTCGTCTAAAACCTCTAAAGAACTGTATCACCTGAAATTGGCGGAACTCGAATTAGGCTCGCAGAAACTTCGGTCGTTTATTGCTGGTCAAGTTCAAATCGCTGCATCTACGTCATCGAATAGAACTAAAGTGACGGGAAATCTATCAGGCGTACAGCAGTAAAGCGGTACTACTACCAACACAGCGACAATTATCGCCAAATCGCAAACATTTTTAGGCGCGATCGCAAAGCTGCGATAAGCAACTACTAGTTTCATGACCGTTTGTCAGTCTGTCAGCCTACACGCAACGACTTGGCTCTCATTGTACCGACTTTCGCTGAAATTTGTATTGGAGACTTTTATTAAAATCTGTCGAGAAACTTCATGTTTGGTCAAAATCAGACACTTTACATGAATACCTACGTACGTTTTATACTGCTAACAGCAACATGTGTAGCTCAGCACCGGGAAAAGAGGAACCGCTGCTGCGTTTCCTCGGCAAGACTTAATACGAGGCGTGTCCGGAAAGTAAAGATACAAAGGTCTTAAACATGTACAGCATTTTTAATTTACAAAAGCGACACTGTGAATTAATTGCCTGTACATAGCTTTACTTTTAAACATAGTCGCCGGCAATGTCCAAACATTTATTAAAGCTTGGAACTAGCTTCTGTATCCCCGAGTCATAGAAGTCTGCCGCCAGCCATTTTGAACAACGTCATGACTTCTTCTTGCACCTCATCATCGTCGTCGAACTTTTTCCCAGCTTGCTTGGATTCAGGAGGGTGGTGAAAAGCCCATGTTTCATCTCCAGTCACAATGGAGTCCAGAAACTCATCTCCTTCCCGTGCGTTCACCTTTTGCGTTGGGAAATCGTATGACGGAACGCACCTCGCATTTGGTGGGATTTTGGATCGGCGCTGCCATTTCAAACACGTCTCACTCAAACAAACCCGGTTCTACCACTGTCAAACGAGCACGGCTCGCAGGTAAAGGATCAAGGTCGACGGTAGTGTTGCCATAATAAGCATAAAAAATTTCCCTTTCGGCCTACACGTGATGTATCTTTACTTTCCGGACACGCCTCGTATTTTATACTGTTGACAGCGACATATGTAAGTAATTCACCAGAACCCCATGCTGCGATTCCACGCAAACAGTTTTAATATTCATGTTTCGCTGCAACAGTTATTCAAGAACAAGGCAGGCAATGTACGTTTAACGTAACATTGCGACGCGTTCTATAAACCACTGTTGCAATGGAAAAGCAATAAGTATTATACATCGTGAGTGTGTGTCTAGCTCTGGTTATCCAGCATGCAACGCGTATTCGCCATATTGTCATCTGTGGCCTGCACCGCTCTACAACATTTTTCCACATTATCTCATAGACGACACAATTTTAGGAAGAAAGAAAAAAAAAGCGTGTTTTGGTTTTCTCTTTTGTCTGCGACATTTCCCATTCTAAGAAGAAATGAGCGAGATATAAAAAATTTACATTGCTCTTAATGTTAAGTACCGATTATTCTTGTCAGATTTTAATGAAACTTAAATTTTCTCGACAGTTTTTATTTTTCGAAAAATATTCAGACATCATATTTCATGCAAATCCGTCCAGTGGGAGCCGAGTTGTTCCATGTGGACAGAAGGACGGACGGATGAGGAAGCTAACGGTCGCTTTTCGCTATTTTACGAACGCGCCTAAAAATGGTTCGAATGACACATGCGTTACGGAAAACATATATCGGAACGCGCTACATGTCACGTTATAAGTACACAGCCTGTCTTGACAGAAATTCGGTGCAATGAAAACCACGCACTGCAATACAGCGCACTGTATTTAAAATTCTCTGACGTTACCTATGCATGTCAGATATGAAACAAAGCAAATACACGACATGGGCGGTGAATCTGAAACGCGTGGTCCGGCTGTGTTCAGTGGTAAAGCACACAAATCCTGTGTTGACACGACACACACAACGAAGAACGGAATACACACTATCACCAAGGTGACAACGCTCTGCTGATGGGTGTCTGCCGGATGTTTACAATATGCCGGATGCCTTCACACAAGAGTTGCGATGGGAAAAGTTTTTGTCGAGAACACCCGCTAGTTTTAGTGGCGGTTGAAGATCTATGATCAATGTTACCACAACATACGCATGCTAGAGGGACGGTTTTTCAGTAATAAGCAGACGAGCCTGGAGAATGTTAGTGTGTGATACAAAAAGTACGCGTTCTGCGCCAATTATAGCGTACTGAACGGCGGCACAAAGAGATATTTTGGTGTCCAATAATATGATAGGTTGGCCACATTCGGAGAATGCCGAAGGATTGGACAGAATGCGATCGCGGACTATTTTAAGATAACATTCGTCACGAGGGACTGAGGATAATATAAAGGATAACAGTATACCAAATCAGCACAAAGCACAATACAACTACAGTAGGAGGGTTATTCGAGCGATCAAATCACGGAGAATTAGATGTGACTCTACGGGACAGAACAGAAATGCATTCAGGTTTTTGGTGAGGAAACCACAAGGAAAAAGCCAATTTGGAAGACCTTGATACTGAAGGGCGGATAATGTTAAAATGAACCTTAAATAAATAGGATGGGAATGGAATGCATGTACCTGGCTCACGACAGGGGCACGTGAAGGGCACCGTGAGCGCGGTCGTAATTCAATGAGTTCCATTAAATGCGGTGAATCTCTTGGGCGAAGCTGAGGAACTGTTAAGTCCCTTTGGACTCTTCTTCATGGAACCAGATACAATACGTTGAAAAAGAATTTGTAACTTTTCTGAATATTCATGACAACAGCCATGGAGTGACATGGCGGTACGTCTAAACGGCGCTCAAATGAAGCGACAACATTACAAACTAGTATGTACCACTCTTAAGACACAGCGAGATGTCTAAGATGAAGGACGCGAAACCATACTACCGACGTTTCTGCTCTACATATACGATCCTTCCTACTAACCTTAAACAGTATATTCTGCATTCATAACCAGTCACTAGCACGGTCTATAATTTATTCAACTAAAATATCGACGCCATTATCAATTGAGATTCAAGGCGTCGGTATAGCTGTTGTAAGTGAAGAACAAAAAACTAACTTCAAAAACAATGACGTAACTAGAGGAAACCCGACGTACTCGGAGAAAAGCCTGTCCTTATGCGACTACGGCCATAAATCCAACATGGGCAACCCCGGGATCGAACAAGGACTTCCGTGATGAGGGGCCGGCGACGAAGCGCCTAAGACTCTGGTGAACGCGAAGACCTCATTGCAGCCCTCTCCGTACAAACGTGACGGAAGCAGAAATTATAACCAAGAATGTAAACGCTTACTTAATGTAACACGCTGCTGTTTTTATAGTTTCAATATTCCAACCGGAAGGGCCCTAAAGAAAATCCCATCCTTCATTCATCCCTTCCTCAAACTGTCGGCATAAAATAGGGGAGGCGTGCGTTGATAAGGGGTGAGAGGGGGAAAGCCAACACTTTAATCAGAGAATGAGGTGTTGAATTTATTGCGTCTCAAGAGAGTAGATGCTTGAATTAGGTCGCAA
>JGI20166J26741_11665585_pt1 | contig 11108 bp, 7 predicted proteins | sample TergutCu122P5_FD_26741 | JGI IMG/M metagenome (IMG submission 26741) | reverse complement strand
GTAGCGTAAGTAAGCCTGCAAAAAATGGCTTATCCCTGTACGGCAGACAATCACTTGGTTCCTTTAGAAATTAAATTACGTAAAACTGCAAAGTCATTAGTTCTTACTTTAATCTGTTAAGAAGATGTTACTTTAAACTTCTGCTTTACAGAATTACTACTGACTTAAGTATTAGAATCTAAAAAATTGTAAATATTACTAGGTAATTTACTCCATCTGGCACCATAAACCCTTACTGATGTTGATTTTCCAGCGCAGCTACGAGTATTGCTCCGCACACATTACATATCCTTCAGGGACACGCAAACCCAGATAAGCTCCATGAAAAAGACAACTTTGGTTGATTCGTAATTTCTTAATTAGTTTAAAGAATCTTCTTTTTTACACAGATCAAATGGTATCGCATGAGACGGTGGAGGTATGTGGCTTCTGTTGTTGCCTATTTTAACGTAAGTAATCTGCAGGGAGGTTAGCAAGTGGAGAAAGTAGAGCAGAATAGGGATGGATGGAAGAGAGCAACGGGGAATGCGCTTATCCTTCTTGGATAATGGAGCTACAGGAGGAGAGGATGAAGAAGAAGAAGAAGAAGAAGAAGAAGAAGAAGAAGGATGATAATAATAATGATGATGATGATGATGATGATGATGATGATGATAATAATAATAATAATAATAATAATAATAATAATAATAATAATAATAATTTGCAGGAGGCACTGAAAATAACACGGAAAATTTCTGTCCGCCATAAGAATTCTTCTCGGGACTTAAAGAATATTGAACATTATGTAATCAGTAAAATGCAACTGGGGAGAAAATGTTAATATTAAATTATATTCAGACAGAAAGGCACGTGACGCCATGGATCAAAGTCTGTTAACGCTGCAAACTCTTAGGAACCCTTTACTACACTCTTTTAATTTTGTGTATACCGTGCATTGTATAGCATTTAATTTGCAAACCCTACTTTATATGCACCAAAATTTATATACGTCAGACGTCAGTAAGTCTCCTACATGTTTCGGCACATCATGGGTGCCATCATCAGGAAATCCACTTAGTAGCTAAGTTAAAACCCTCCGAATGGTCCGTTGCGTAGTGAATGGACAAAAATATTAATGCGTGTGCAAGTGTGTCTGTTTTTACCCACTCATTATGCAACGGGTCATTTTGAGGGCGTTACCTCAGGTACCGAGTCGACTTCCTGAAGACGGCACCCATGACGTGCCGAAACATGAAGGAGACTTACTGACGTATATAGATTTTGGTGCATGTAACATTGGGTTTACAAATTAAATCATTTGCTACACGTTATTATGTCGAACAGAACGAATTAAGTACGTAATTATAATAGGACGTAAGTTTTTCCGTGTATGTGCGCTGGACGACTCAGTTTTTCCTCTCGCGCATGTGACCGTGACGTCACAAAGCATTGCTGTATGCTGTGTAACTGCGGCTTATTGTGAGAAAGGGAGATGGGATCTCGCTGACCGCAGGTGTCACTCAGCCGTCTTCTGGGTTTATTTCGGGGAAACATGACTCCAGAGCAGTTCGCTCTGCGGCCTGGAACAACAAAAACCAAAGCTTTGTATATAAGGCGATTCCTATTAGTTCTTGTGGTACGCTGCGGTCACTGTTGTTAGCAATTCGGTGGAAACTTTACATGATAGAGTTGATCGCACGTGCTAATGCCATGGCAGTGCTGGAGGTAGAGCTACTGTCCAGTAGAAGTCAACTTGAATCTCCGAAAGGTTTAGTCCATTGGTTCTTGTTACAATCTGATGGTTACGATGGGTTACATGGAGGCACTAGAACACAGAAAGACACAAACACGAAAAGAAAGAAGAGAGTTAAAGAAATGAATAAGCAAAGAAATTTAAGTGTGAAGGAATGAGTAAATAAATAGTAGTAAAGACAGAGAATTAAAGGAGAAGAAATTACCCAACAAAAGGGAAGAGGAGTGTAATGATAGAAACTAAAACGCGGAAGGCGGGAAGAAATTCAGGAAGGAAAGATGGACATAAGAAAGGCAAAGGGAAAGAAAAGATATGAGAACAAACAGAAATCAATGACCAAAAAATATTAATTAAGAAAAAATGAAAAAGAAGCACAAAGAGAACAGAGGAAACAAACAAAGCTAAGCAAAGAGAAGACTGCAAAACCATGCAAACTGGACATACTTAACTGTACAATTAGCAGTGGCACTAACGTTTAACACATGATGTAACTTTACAAACTCTGCGTTATGTAAACATTGTATTTTATTTAATACGATTCTCCTTACAAAAACCGACTATTTACCTATACGGCAGTAAAGCCCATAATTATTTTTAATTCAAAATAACTGTGTTTTCTGTGAGGTAGGAAAGAATTTTTGTATATAATTTTTAAAAATGTTTGACCGTCATAGAGTAATGAACAAGTTTGTTGACCCTATTTTGTTTTTGAAAACCCCTACAAAGAAGGGCGTGCAACACGTAAATTTGTAATGAAGTTACGTTGGAATTGGCCCCCATATCAAACGTTGCTTATTTACATAAAACTTTCTCCTGTTGTGTTCCTTTGAGAAATACAATTTAAATAGTTTTGTTGCATCACAGAAATTTTAGCTGTATATTCACTTATACATTCTCGCATTTTATGTTAGAAATAAAAAGAGTTTCATTGAACTAATTCCAATCCTTAGGATTAACAGATCTGCACTGATAAATGTACAAACTTCGCATAACACCGAGAAAATTATTAGAAATTTGCTGAATGTCAGCGATAAAAATTATCGTTTCTTTACCGAAGCTGGCATTTTCAGCATTAGGTGCACTGTACTGGAGACGCCTAAGTTTCCATGTAATTTTTTCTCCGTCGCCAGGCCGATTTGTTGTCTACGTGTTGTTCTAAATAATGGAATGGGAAGAAAGCCTCACATGATTTGTGTCTGGAAAGGAAATTATAGTGACTGTTCGGTAGTATATTTTTTATACAAATCTAGATTACATAATTGCATTTACTGAGTGTATTTATTTAGGGTTCGAACTGAACAGGTTCTAAACACGTGTCAGTAATACCGCCGTCTGATTCAGCTCGATCTTCTTGGTCAGTTTATATTCATGCAGCTAGTCAAAATTTGTGTTGGATTTTATGGATTCCGGGTCTTCATCTTCATGATAAAGACAGCCATCTTAAATGGACCGTATTGTGAGAAGGAGCACACCACACAGTTATGTCACGCCCATTTCTCTACAATCCACATTAATATTATACTTCAAAACACTCTTGGGTAACCACAGTTGTCTCTCTCTTGGTATATTCCAGCCACAAATTTGTATGAATTTATCAGTTCTATGCGTGCTACGTGCCCTATAATATCCACGCACATTTATTGAATTTAATGAGAGATGAATAAAAATTACGAGTGATAAGATCCTCAATATGAAACTTTCTCTACTCCTTTGTTACTTAACACTTTGAGGTCCAAATTGTCCTCGTAACTTTATTTCCAAATTCCTATATTCCTCAGAAATAGAAAACAAATACCGTACATAAATAGCACAACAGAAAAAGTTACAGTTCTTTGTAAAGTAGTCTGTCCGGGAATCGAAACCGGATGGGGGGTGAGATTTTCCACACCCGTATAGAACAAAGCTGTGTACCAAGTCTCCTTCCCAGGAGTAAATAGGCCGGGGCGTGGCTTTGACCACCCACCCCACTTAGCGCCAAGATTCAAAAAAGAGTAGTGGTATACCTGTGTTCCCTCTCTAGGCCTTCATGACATGTTCTAGTTTGGACTTTCTTACTGTATTCTTGATGGATTTAGACTGAGTATGGAGCATGAAATGATCTGAATTGTATGGCAAGTATAGTTTGCTGCACGATAGACAATATCCCTGATATCACCATCTTCAGAAAAATCGCCAAAATTAAGCGGTTTATATTTCCATTCTTTAACTGGGTTTATCTGAGACAGGTGCAAAACCTAAACTATTTGGAAGGTAGCTCAGTGGGTGTGCATATTAAAAGCACTTATCAGCTATCAAATGTAGTTGGTAGTTATTACTGTGGAGATTCTGACGGCTGCGGATTGCCTGATTCAGTAGCATGTCGTTTCTACAAAAGGTAGGCTTATTCTAACAACTAGTGGCAGGGCATCATAGACTAGGGGACTGTAGGCTTAGTCATTTTAATCCTCAAGCAGTTACTTCAAGGTTTTAGAAAAAGGAAATTTATTATAAATATTTTGTATACTTTTCATGTTTTCTTCAAAATTTCAGCCATTTGGTCAAGCTCACTGATGAAGTGCCTTCTAAAAAAAATTTTAAAATTAAAACTGCTATGCATTCTTCAAAGTGCATAATGAGAAGTGGCACATTGGCACAGTGACACAGTAGTACAGTGGCACATTGGCACAGTGACACAATAGTACCGTGGTACAGTGGTACCTCTCCTGTCGTCTGATTTCATAGCAAAGACCGCTTGACGAATATTGAATAAATCTGATATTTGGTCATAAACCAGAACTGGTAAAATTACATATTCATCCAGAGGGTTAAAAAGAACTTCTAGTTTACACGAAGAAAGAGTTGAATTTTCACGTTTTTCTCAAACTTGCTTCATTGTGTAAACAAATGTTACGTGGCAGAAAATGTAAACTGATTGGCATTTGCAGCTTTAAAAAGTTCAATGTTGGACATTCTTGGCAGAATTCAAACCGCATGAGAAATTATAATCTCTTCGATGACAATTTTTCAGTTGTACGATTAAGTTGGCAACATTGCATTTATAGTATCAACGTGCTAGTGAAACTTACACATGTCTCTCTGCAATAAGTGAAAATAACGGCTTTGGAATGGGGACATTTGTTTGGTATTTGGTTTCCATGAAAGAAAAACTAATTTCCTTACTACTTGTTGGTTTCTCCAACAGGACTCTAAAATCTAGTTGAGACACAATAATTGAATTATTAACCAACTGCTTGGTCATGGTGTAAGGTTTTCTTTCAACAGTTCCTGATACTATTCTGATATTCCAGACATTCCTTGATCTTATTTTTCTTAGGTTCCTTGTGTATTGCGTGGCATCCCTAGGAGTTATTTAGGATCGATTGAGATGAGATGATGGAAGAGATAATAATAATAATAATAATATGTTGACACGTCTTCTGAATAAATAGTAACAGCACATTGAAACATTAATGTTTATTATTACGGTTTCGTTCCCGAACTTCTTAGAGTTTGGGGAAATTTACAAGACAGAGGACAAACACCAAATATTATCCAGATTCTGTTTATTTGATCATCTCAGAGGGTTAACTGTCAACTATATGCTGGTTCTATTTTTTTTAATACTTAGCGAATTTCTCTGAAAGCCGGATCATGTCTGTCATTGGAACAATTATTACTCTACACTAAAAGTTTCCTTTTGTCTCTTTAACAATAAGTCCTCACTCCTCTACAACTAAGAACCTAATATTGCTTATTTGTACGTAATGCACTTTTCAATACGCATTATTTCTTTATGAGCTTCATTACAATAACTAGTAGATTACCTTGCAAATTAGGTCCTTATTCGGTTTAACATGTAGCAGAATATTTTATTATACTTCTCCAAAAAAAATGCACTATATACGCTAATAAATATGAGTTTCTTATAGCACTGCTACATATTTCGATGTTTATACATAATCCTCAGGGATTTTCTTATAATGTATGTTAAAATTAAAAAATTAATAAAATGGAAACCTTTATACAAGTGGTTGTTTCCATTTTATTAATTTCGTAACTTTAGCATATGTACATAATAAGAAACTCCCTGAGGTTATGTACAAACATCGAATATGTAGCAGTGCTATAAGAAACATAATTGTTAACATATATTGTGCATCTGTTGGACAAATATAGTAAAATTCTACAAAACGCACGGTAAATACATTAAGATGTAGCAGACTACTCTGACAGCTCATGATTCCGTTTTTATTTGCACAGATCTCACATTTCGCTGCACGTTATTATCTGTTTACGTTTAATTGAGCAACGTGGAGACACCTCTGCAAGTTAGCTCGAACTGGAGCTTTTCCTCTGTCGAGCAGAACAGCGCATTGCGGCACGGCGTGAAACGCGATTGGAGCCGCTATGCTTGCACGCTGGTGTTCTTAAGGCAGCGTGGGAATCATCTCACCGATACTTGAACTAACTGCACAAACATCGCCAGAAACTCCACTGTCTTTCAGTTAACGGTCGGATTGTGGTGAAAATAAATGTAAAGTCATTTAAAATACCAACAACACCAACCGAATTTAAGAAATTCATATTTAAAATTCCTGGCATTACACTCGTAGTTCTCTAAATCTTCTTAGTACCGACAGAAAGTCTTCAAATTTGACAACATTGTTATAGGATAAGTAAATTGGCTAAGTTAAGGAGCCGCTCTAGCTCAGTAATTATATCCACTAAAATATTAACACGTGGATTTTTCCTTTTTAACTATATTTTGGGCTTTAGTGTAAACATTTAGGATGCATGTGTACGAGTATAAATTCCCGGGCCTCACACAGGCCCTAACAGTAAGCTGATTTAGACATTATGACGACCAATAAACATTTCCAGTTTTTCTCCTATCCACAATCTCTGAGTGCCTACATTAAACACATATTAGCCAATGCAATTTAGAGAGCCAAAGAATTTTTGGTAAAATAAGTTTCTTTTTCTATTAGTGGTCTAAATTTATTTTCCCTTTAAATGCACATAATTATACGTCATCAAATTTCGAATAATATTTTCAGACCCCCAGGCCTTTCCCGAAATATCCTATGTTCAATACAACTATATTTTTATTGGCCTTGCTGCAGGTTTCTATTAACCTTACAATATATTTTACTCTAAATAAAGACCCTTACAAGTCTATGTATCAATACGACGCATATTGTCATCTGTAGGAAAAAAAAAGTACGCTTTTCTAAACACCTTTGGTGACATCGTGACGTTTTGTGTTACAAATTTATTTTGTCATGAAACTAAATGTGTCGGAGAGTTCGTCCGTCCATCATGAGGAGTTTATTCACTGTACACTCAGCAATGGTATACGTCATGCAGGTTTCGAGTAGGACCAAGATGGTCCTCCTCGAAAGCTGTCTACAAACCTGTATGACATATACCATTGCTGAGTGTACAGTGAATAAACTCCTGATGAAGGACGGACGAACTGTCCGACACATGTAGAGTTTCATGACAAAATAAATTTGTGAACCTGGTGCATCTAATTGGTTTTATTACAAAGAAATTTGTTACGATGCACGGTCACATGAACGTAAAATTAATCAAGTTCTTATTTATATTTCCAACCAGCACAACTACATAGATCTTGTGTGTTGATTTTTATTCAATTCTACTGCATGTTTCGGCTATTTCAGCAACATCTAATAGGAAAACTGGTTTACAAAGAGAGTAAAGAGGGAGAGAGGCCTTGATTGTGAACCAGTATTCTTACTTGATGATGCCTGAAATAGACAGCCGAAACATTTAGCAGAACTGAACAAAAATTAGTAGACGAGATCTACTCGTATATAGTTGTGTTGTCAGGAAAGATAAATATACACTTGTTTGACGAAAAACAGTAGGACGATGTCATTTAAGATTACCATTATTAATATCTGGATGGCCTGGCACACATTCACATACCTCAGTTGTAATATGAGGTGTAGGGAATTGTCTGTTTTTATTTAATATCTTATTTCAGTGGCGTGAATCAGTGCAATTTCCAAACTTTAACTTTGCCTGTCGTATGCCGGAGCCCTCGGCTAAGATGTGCTTTGCAGCAGCCCCGTTCCTCCGCACCATCTGAATACAAAGGAAGACACGACTTCTGAAGCGTTTGGGGGTTTTACGCTTGAGAAGACAGACAATGTCCAAAATTGTAGCCGTGGTTACAAGAATATGCACATTGTAAAACCATAGCGACATTTTATTTAGTAATATAAAATGTAAGGTATAAAGGGCTTTTGTTGTACCAACAAATCTGTGCATATCGCTCATTTGTGACAACAGTATCACAAAGCAAAATTTGTGATTTTTCAGGAGAAACTTTTAAAGGTTTTGAAGTGCTATGACTTTCTATGAGTGCAGCGACGACACAACTGCTCTCCAGCGGCGAGTTTTGCAAACTGCGTTATGACACTATACCTGTTAAAAGTGCATCTGCAAACGTTTCTCTCTATGCCATTAACTCAAAAATGCCAAATTTTGAGTTGTAACACTCTTTCACAAATGAGCGATATGTTGACTATACAAATGTGAAGCTAAGTGTAGGGCATTCGCGGGAGGTGTGTAAAAGAGAGAAAAAAATAGAGAATTAGTTTACAGGGTTATTGAATGCAGATGTGACAGAATATGAAACAAGGAATTTCGAAGAAATTAAATAACTTTAGGAACTACAAATTGTTAAGTTCTTGAAAATGGCGGCAATATCATGGGTCTGACCGTTGTATGAGTGGATCCACTCCTACAACGGTCAGACCCATGATAGAACGTCAACGCGACCCATAGAGGAGCCATTAGGACGTAACGCTAATATCAGAACAACAAATGACAACATTAACCCGCTCCAAAAACCAAACATAACCACGTCAAATAACGTCAACACGAGGGTTAACTATACGACAAGTTAACAGAAGACCCCAGGTTATATTGGACGAACCACATAAAGTGACGAAGGAGCATACATAGTGATAGAGGAACACACGCTCAACCAACCCTGCACACGAACAAATACACAGAGTACCATACTCATTTCAAGCTCTAGAAAACATACACATCACAACCCCAAAAGACAACAAAACAAGACGTGCATCAACAACACAGGGCATAATACAGGCATCCAAATACGATAGAAGATTACCACATCCAGAATGGCACCATCTAGAAGTAAAAACACAAATCCCAACGTCATAAATACAGCATTCCCATTTTCTACCTTATTTGACCAAAACAAAAACTTTTATGTTTTTAAGAATTTTACCTCTGTTAACATGATGGGATCACAAAATCTATACCATTTTATGGACTTAACTGTAAAAGAAGGCCTGAAGATGACCTGTATATAGGTCTAAACATGCAGCCAATGATATAATACAATAAATTATTTGTGCCTGACGTACCACTGTTTCACTTTATTAGTATTATCTGAGCACAACGTGATGTATTCCTTAAAATTATTAGCCGAAAGAAAGAAGGAAAGAAAGAAAGAAAGAAAGAAAGAAAGTAAGAAAGTAAGTAAGTAAGTAAGTAAGTAAGTAAGTAAGTAAAGAAGGAAGTAAGTAAGTAAAACGAATAGCTATAATCTGATTTCACAGAATATAGTGAGTTGTATTATACTCTGTCAAAGATAACACACAATAATATAGAAAAAGTTGTGTAAAGAATGACAGTGTCCTTCTTGGGCTGGAAAATGTACGGTAGCTTTTACAGTAAACAAAACATTGTACATTATAAATGCAGGTGTGTTTGACAGTGCTTTTGTATTTATAGTTAAGAAATTAATGGGAAGTTCTATATTACAACCATAAATAAAAACGAAGTTAAATTTATTTCTTTTAGAGTACATTCACGCAAGAATCCCCCCCAAACACCCCATATACACACACACGCACGCACGCACACAAGCCAGTAGCCCAGCATCATCAGAACAAGCTGTAGCATTATGACTTAGGTGCCAATGCAAAACCTCTCTGTCTGTGCGTCACAGAGGTAAAATTTGTGACTGAGATATGTTAACGGCAAGTGAAGCGGTAAATTAGGTTTTCATCGCACCGCGGAGAATCCTGTGGTCTAAAACCGCACAATATCAAACCCAATACACAACAACAACAAAAACTTTGTTACTACCACCGAGTCAAAAGATGAGCATTACTCTTTTCACAAAATACCCAAGCACAAGGATAAACCTTGGGTCTTACATAATCAAAGTCTGCTAATGGGCATGTAGAGTGTGACATTTATGTTGGGCACCGACATTGCATTGCTATTGTTCCTTTTACATTCGTATCACAAAGAAACACAAATGTATCTGTAGCAACCACACTATTTCCCCCTCTCCCCTCGCTTTCCTTTTCATCCATTCTTCCTTTTCATTCTATTGAAGACAATCCGTGTCGGTGACTTCCTCCTTTTACCACCTAAGTTGACTGATGTGGTGTATAGTACAGTCGCGTACCCTGCCAACAGCTCCTCGTACTTCTTCATATTAAACTGAAGCCTCATATAAACGGTTTGTATTTTGTAACAAGGTAAGACTGTAGGTAACGACTCTAGCAATGGATTCACACCTTTCTCCTACGGCACTTGTAGTATTCAGTATCATCGTGTGTGCTGTAAATATTATGCAGTCAATTACTCTGCGACCCAGTTATAGATTTGCCATCATATAAAGAGAATATAACATATTGCTACTAATAGCCTTGGCGTAATTACTTTCAAGTCTACGAAGAACTAGAGCGTAAGTACTTCTAATAGATCACTTTATATTCTTGTGTAAGCAAACTTCGACATCTCGTCTTAAACGAAGTTGAGAATAGAGAGGTGAGAATTTGGAAAAAGAAGCTAACAGAATGTTACAGAAAACTGCATAAAAAGGGAAGCCATGATTTATGTTTCTAAAGAGAGTGTCTATTATTCCATTCATCAGATCAAGGAAGGTGAGAAGTTAGGACCATATAACACGCAAGATATATACACAAAAATTTAGACGGAAAGTCTGAGGGGAACAGAGCACTGGGAACACAGATGTAGATGGAAAGTGACACAAAATACTCTTGACCAGCTTAGAAACTATTAGCTTCTCAAGGAAAGCACTTCTGCATATAATTAACATTCCATTCTTTAGTAATTTTGTACACCATTTAAGTATTTGTCACAATAATACATTTCTTTTATAGTTATTACGAGGGTTGGAACTTTAATAGTGGCAACTATTTATTTACAACTGATACAAAATAGATACATGTTTCGATGTTTGACTGTCTTCAATGTAGTCACCAGCATTGTGTACAACCCGTTGCCAGAGATGTGGAAGTCGTAGGATACCTTTAGCAGCACCTGTTGTGTTGATAGTTCGAATGGAGCGGTC
>JGI20166J26741_11665473_pt1 | contig 11109 bp, 9 predicted proteins | sample TergutCu122P5_FD_26741 | JGI IMG/M metagenome (IMG submission 26741) | reverse complement strand
CTTGGGCGAGTGAGACCGGCGCTCCGGCTTTGCCGCGTCTTGGTTTCGGGGTCTCCGCGAGGCCTGGAGAAGAGAACTTCCCCTGGCGACGGGTAGGCTTTGCGCTCGTGGAATACCGTGTCGCCGACTTGTCCAGCGCGCCTGCGGGGCGTATCCAGATCGAGCTTGCCGAGCACGAGATGCCCGGCCTGATGGCCATGCGCGATCGCTACGCGGCCAGCCAGCCGTTGCGCGGCGCGCGCATCGCGGGCAGCCTGCATCTGACCGTCCAGACGGCCGTGCTGATCGAGACCTTGGTCGCGCTGGGCGCGCAGGTGCGCTGGGCGTCCTGCAACATCTACTCGACGCAGGACGAGGCTGCCGCCGCCGTGGTCGTCGGCGCCGGGACGCCAGACGCGCCGCAGGGAGTGCCCGCGTTCGCCTGGAAGGGCGAGACGCTGCCGGAGTATTGGGAGTGCACGCAGCGCATCTTCGACTTCGGGGACGGGCTGCCGCCGAATCTGATCCTGGACGACGGCGGCGACGCGACGCTGCTCGTGCACAAGGGGGTCGAGTTCGCGCGGGCCGGGGCCGTTCCCGATGCGGGCCCGGACGACGAGGAGGAGTACCGGGTGATCCTGGACACGCTGCGCGCGTCCACGATTGACTGGGAGCGCGTCGCTGGCGTGCTTCTCGGCGTCACCGAGGAGACGACCACCGGCGTCCACCGGCTGCGCCAGATGGCGGCGGCGGGCACGCTGTTGTTCCCCGCGATCGACGTCAACGACGCGGTGACCAAGTCGAAATTCGACAACCGGTACGGCATCCGGCACTCGGCGATAGATGGGCTAAACAGAGCCACCGACGTGCTCATCGGCGGCAAGGTGGCGGTCGTCTGCGGGTATGGCGACGTCGGCAAGGGCGCGGCCGCCGCGCTCGCCGGGCAGGGTGCGCGGGTGATCGTCACCGAGATCGACCCGATCTGCGCGCTGCAGGCCGCGATGGACGGCTTCCAGGTCGCCACGGTCGAAGACACGCTGGGCATTGGCGACATCTACATCACCGCGACGGGATGTCTCGCCGCGATCCCGGCCGATGCCCTGACGCGCATGAAAGACCTAGCCATCGTGGGCAACATCGGGCATTTCGACCACGAGATCGACCTCGCTGGCCTGGCGAAAGTGCCCGGCGTGACGGTTTCCCCCATCAAGCCGCAGGTCGATCGCTGGACGATGCCGGACGGCCGCTCGATCATCGTGCTGTCGGCCGGACGCCTCATGAATCTCGGCAACGCGACCGGCCATCCGAGTTTCGTGATGAGCAACTCGTTCACCAACCAGGTGCTGGCGCAGATTGAGCTCTTCACGAAGCCAGAGGCCTACCCGCTCGGCGTGTATACGCTACCTAAACACTTGGACGAACTGGTCGCCCGCCTCCACCTGGACGCGTTGGGCGTCCGCCTGACCACGCTGACGCCCGAACAGGCCGCCTACCTGGACGTGCCCATGGACGGCCCGTACAAGCCGGACGACTACCGCTACTAGGGACCCAATCGCGTCGGCGCAACGAGCAAGCTCGCTACCCTCGCACCTCAATCGTCCGTCAGCCTTCGCGCGGGATCTCGAAGCTCTTGAGCGTTGCCTTACCGGGGCCGATGGTCGCCCACCCGGCGCGATAGGTCAACACCGCCAACCCGGCGGTGGGGTAGTGGTCGGCCACCCGGTCGACGAGTGCGGAATGCCTGGCGAGCGTCGTCACCAAGTCGCCGAGCGTCGGCTGGTGGCCCACGATGAGCAGCGTCTCGACCGAGTCGTCGAGCGCGCGTATTTCGGCGATCAACTCGTCCGCCCACGCATGATAGATGGCTTCGGCGATCTCGACCTGCGCGGCGGTCGCACCGCCGTCTTGCGCGCGTTCCCAGGTTTCCTGCGCCCGGACGGCCGCGGAACACCAGACCAGATCGATGGCGTAGGCGGAAAGCAGTTTGCCCGCGGCGTGGGCGTCCCGCAGGCCCCGCTCGGCCAGCGGGCGCTGCATGTCGGTCGTCTGGGTCTTCCAGGACGACTTGGCGTGCCGCAGCACGAGCAGGGTCTTACTCATTGGTCGGTGCCTCCTGGTTTGAGGGATTCCCAGATTTCCTTGCATTCCGGGCACACCGGGTAGCGGTCGGGGTTGCGGGATGGCACCCAGACCTTGCCGCACAACGCCACGACCGGGGTGCCCATGACCATCGCTTCGGTGAGCTTCTTCTTGTCCACGTAGTGCGACAGTCGTTCGTGGTCTTCCGCGTCCTCCAGACGGGAATCGGTGCGCTCGTCGAGGACGGTGGTCGGCGCCGGCCCGAGTGTCATGCCCTTCTCCTTGCCGCGTTGAGCGAGCGCAGCGTGCTGAAGATTCCCAGCCCGGCGAACACGAAGAACATCACCAGGTACATGCCGTAATCACCCCAGACGCCCGGGGTCGAGGGCGATTCGAATGCTCGCCGGCAGAACGACGTCGAGCGGGGCTTTGGGATACTCCTCCAGCAAAGCCCGCATCGCGTCGGACGCGATCACGCCGATCGCGCAAAGCAGCACGCCGATCACGATCATCGTGATGAGGAACGGGATGCCCTTGCTGGGCGGCGTCCCCGCGCCGCGGGCGTAGAGCCGGACGCACACCAACGCCATGACGAACGTCGTGATGGACGCGATGAAGCCCACCTGCCACAAGGCGATGGTTAACACAAGCCCGGCGAGGATGCCGAGGACGGCGAAGAGCATCCCGCGTCCGACGTTCTCGACGACCGGGAGGCCGGGGCCGGTCTCCGGTGCAGGGCTCCATGGTTGGGCTGGGGTGGTGTACGGCGCGCCCGGGTAGGAGGGGGACCCCGCGCCCGGGTAGGACGGGAATCCCGCGCTCGGGTAAGACGGGGATGCTGCGCCCGGGTAAGCCCCCGGGTAGGACGGGGCCCCGGCCCCCGGGTAGGACGGAGACCCTGCCCCCGGGTAGGACGGAGACCCTGCCCCCGGGTAGGACGATGACCCAGTGCCCGGGTAAGACGCAGACCCGGCCCCCGGGTAAGACGGTGCCGCCGGACTGGGATACCCCGGCGCTCCCGGTGCGGCCGTCGCGGGCCCAGGCGTGAACCCAAGCTCCTGCGGCGTCGACTCGGGGGACGCAAACCCGTCCGGCGGCTGGTCGCCGTACGGCTGAGCGTCGGACGGCTGGTCCCAATACTCGGGACCCGTGAAATCGGGGCCGGGGGTGGAACCGGGGTTGTCTGGCATTGTGTCTCCGTCGGTCAGATGGTCGTGTCGGTCAAAAAGGGCCAAGTCGGTCATCGACTCGACCTGCACATACTACTTGCACCGGCCGTCCTGAGCGCGTTTCTGCCGGTTGCGGTAGTCGAAACTCATCCGTCGTCCCGCCGGTTCAAGGGGGCGGTCGTTGTAAGGTTAGTAGGCCCCGTCGCCACTTCCGGAAGGCTGCCCTGTGACACTGACCAACCCGATGCTCGCCGAATTGGCACAGGAATTCGGCATCGCCACCCAGTTTTGGGACTGGAAAGGGCGGCGCATTGACGTCAGCGACGAGACGCTAGTGGCCGTCTTGGCCGCGATGGACGTGGACGCGTCCGATCCCGAACGCGCCCGGCTCGCGTTGCAGGAGAAGCGCGAACGGCCCTGGACGCGGACCATTCCCCCCTGCGTCGTCATGGAGCAAGGACGCCGCTGGCGGGTGTTCGCCCACGTGCCGCACGGCGAGTGGATCCGGCTGGCCGTGCATCTCGAGGACGGCGGTTGGCGCGACGTCCCGCAGGCCGAACATGTCGTCCCGCCGCGCATGATCGGCGGCCGGCTCATCGGTGAGGCCGCTTTCGTCCTGCCGGGAGACCTGCCGCTGGGCTATCACCGGTTGCAGGCAACCACGCGGGCCGGCCGGGAGGAGACGACGCTCGTTGTCAGCCCGCATTTCCTGGGTTTCCCCGACAGCATGGGGCCGCGGCGCGTCTGGGGTTATCAGACGCAGCTTTACAGCGTCCGTTCGCAGGAGTCGTGGGGAATCGGCGACTTGGGCGATCTCGCGGACATCGCGATCTGGTCGGGGACGCAGCAGTTCGCGGACTTCGTGTTGGTCAACCCGCTGCATGCCGCGCAGCCGATCCCACCGCTGGAGGCGTCGCCGTATCTGCCGGTCAGCCGGCGTTATTTCAATCCGCTGTACATTCGCCCGGAGATCATCCCGGAGTACGCGTTTTTGGACGAGGCGGCGCGTGCGGAGATCACCAGCCAGAAAGACGAGTTGCTGGCGGACTTGCCCCCGGACGCGTTCATTGATCGCGATCGCGTCTGGACGGCCAAGATCGACGCGTTGCGGGTGGTGTACGCCCAGCCGCAAAGCCCGGCGCGCCAGATGTCGTGTGCCGAATTCGTCCGGCAAGAGGGCCGCGCGCTGACCCAGTTCGCCACCTGGTGCGCGCTGACGATCGAACATGGCCTGGATTGGCGCGAATGGCCGGAGCCGTTGCGGCGTCCGTCGTCCCCGGACGTCGAGGCGTTCGCGCGGACGCACCAAAAGGAGATCGCGTTCTTCGCCTGGATACAGTGGATCGCCGACGCGCAATTGCGGCGGGCGCAGTCGCTGGCGCGCGACGCTGGCATGCGGATCGGCATCATGAACGACCTAGCCGTGGGCGTCGGTGCGCACAGCGCGGAGGCCTGGGTTTACGGCAACCTCTTCGCGCGCGGCGTCACGGTGGGCGCGCCGCCGGACCATTTCAACCAACTCGGCCAGGGCTGGACGCACATGCCGTGGCGGCCCGACCGCCTGGAAGACCTTTCCTACGCGCCGTTCCGCAACATCCTCTCGGGGCTGTTGCGGCATTCGGGCGGTATCCGGATCGACCACGTCATGGGCCTGTTCCGGCTCTGGTGGATTCCGGACGGCATGAAGCCCGTGGACGGGACGTACGTCTGCTACAACCACGAGGCGGCCGTCGGCATTCTCGCGCTGGAGGCACATCGCGCTGGCGCACTGGTGGTCGGTGAGGATCTGGGCGTCGTCGAGCCGTGGGTGCGCGCGTACCTGCGCGAGCGGGGCATCCTGGGTACGTCCATTTTCTGGTTCGAGAAGGACGCCCAGGGCCAGCCACTGCAGCCGGAGCAGTGGCGCGAATACTGCCTGGCCTCGGTGACGACGCATGACCTGCCGCCAAGCGCGGGCTATCTAGCCAAAGACCACGTCTATCTGCAGCACCGCCTGGGGCTGCTGCGCGAACCGCTGGAAGACGAACTGGCGTGCGCCGACGCCGAACGGCAGGCATTCGTAAACCTGCTTGTCGCGCGCGGTTTCTTGACGGGCGACGATCCGTCCACGGAAGACATCGTGCTGGCGATGCACCGCTATTTGGTGGCGACACCGTCGCGGGTCCTGTGCGCGGCGCTGACGGACGCGGTCGGCGACCGCCGCACGCAGAACCAGCCCGGCACGTCCAAGGAATACCCGAACTGGACGGTCCCGCTGAGCGACAACGACGGCACCCCGATGATGCTGGAAGAGGTCTTCAAGAACGACCGCGCCCGCCGCCTGGCGGCCGTGATGAACGGCTTCGAGCCCCCGGAGTAGTTCGCGACAGCCTTGGCCTTCATGGCGTGATTCTGGGGCAGCGGAACGTTCTGGATGATGCGGGCGTTGGTCTGCGCGATCGTGTTGGTCGGCGTCCGGGGGAACGCCCTGTGGATGGAGGAAATGCTTGTCCACAGCTTTACGTTCTCGCTGGTCTGGTGGGCACGGCCGCGCTAGGTTCGCCCGAAGGCTCCCGGAAGGAGCCCCCGAATGGCAACCGATCTCTATTCAGAAGGCGAAATGGCGCTGGAACGGGACGACCTGTGAGTTCCGCCGCAAGCACCGGACGGGCGGAAGCCAGTGTCACGCAGGCCGCAATCCGAACGCGAGCCACCTTCACTGGCGGAGCGGGCGGGAAACCGCCGCCTGGCTCAATGCTGTTCGGTGTGACAGATGCGGACGGGCTGCCACAACGCATCGAGTATCTCCATGACGGCACCATCGGTCGACTAGCAGGCGCGTCGGTGGCTCGGCCGCCAAGTGTTGCATGGCTGCGCCGGAAGGGGCTGGTCGCACCACCCACCGACCCGTCTCGTTATTTCGATGATGGCGGCAAGGCCGTGTCGGCATGGCTGTCAAGATTCGGTCTTCGGTCGCTGTCCGTCCGGGATGGCGTCATCCCGGACGTGATGACGCCGGATGGGATACTGGTCGGGCCGCAGATGACGTGGGAGGCCAAGCTCCCGGCATCTGTGTCTGGTTTGATGCGAGCATTCGAGGATGCTCGGCATCAGTCGGCCCGTTTGATCGTGTGGGCACGATCTGGAGTGTCAAGCTGGCAAGCCATCGAGGTGTTGCGCAGAAGGCTCCCGTCATGGGGGGCCGACTATCGTGAGATCGTTATCGTCCTGGGTGAGGGTGGTGGCGCCTATGTACACTGGTGGCGTGGTTGATACCGGGTATTACCTCGACAACGCCGAGGCCGCAGACGTTCGGGCACAGATTGCTGTGTTGCTCGAGCGTGGAGCGGTCGTCGTCGAACCCGTAGATTGGGCAGCCAATGCCACCGTCAGCATCTCGGTGCATTCGGATGCCGTGACGAAGTCTGACCTTGAGCGAGTGCTCGGGCGTTCAGTACTTGACGAAGATGATGTGGTCCTGTCGGCTGATTATGACTTTCTCATGGCCCACCAGCCCGCCTAGAGGACGATTGAGCGGAGAGCGCAGCGAACCTGTTCGCTGCACCGAAGCGATTGAGTCCCAGGGAGACGCTGTTTATCAGCGTTTCCCTAGGCCACTTGGTGCTCAACCCTTGACCTGTCTCCCCAGCGCGTCTTCCACCATCACCGGACGGGACGCCAGCCACGCGCCCGTCGTGCCGATCGCCGTGATCGCGATGGCCAGCGTGATTAGGGGGGCTGTCCAGGCGCCCGTCGTCGCGTGGATCCAGCCAAAGGCGAACGACACGATCGCTGCTAGCAGGTAGGAGAACGCCTGCGCCACGCCCGAGAGCATAATGACCGTTTCCGGACGCCGGCAGCGCAGGTTCATCAGCGTCATGGCGGCGGCGAAGAGGCCGTCCCCGAAACGGGTGATGGCGATCCACCAGAATGTGCCCACGGTCGGGGAGAGCAGGAGCCCGACGATGCCGACCGCCCAGGACAGCGGCATCGCGATCACGAACGGCGTGACGTGCCGCACGCGCGTCATGAGCGGGGGCACCACCACGGCGCCGAACAGGCAGCCGACGGTGAACACGGCCAGATACCACGCGCCGGCGTCCGGCGTCATGCCGCTATCGATGAGCAACTGCGGCAGCCAGGCCATCATGCAGTACCCGGCCATGGAGTTCGCGCCGAGCATGCCCGCGATGCCCCAGGTGATTGGGGAGCGCCACAGCGTCCGGGCGTGCGGTCGAGGCGTCTTGGCGGTCGCGTTCGCGGCGACCGGCTTCGCCGTCTTCCGGGGCCACCAGCGCCGGGTGGCCAGCCAGGGGACGGCTGCCGCGACGGCGACGACGGCCCAAAGGCCCATTGCGGTGCGCCAGCCGAGGGTGTTCGCCATGCTCAGGATGAAGACGGGCGGCAGCGCTTGGCCGATGACCAGGAAGAGCGTGTACGTAGTTGTGACAAGGGCGATCCGCTGCGGGAAGTAGCGCTTGATCAGCGGCGCCATGAGGATGTTCCCCATGCCGAGGCCGGCCATGGCGACGGTCGTCCAGACGAGGAAGCCGACGGGATCGGACGCGAACGAGCGGCCGATGGTGCCGCCGAACGCGAGCCCCAGGGAAAGGATGAGTGACCGTTCGAGCCCGATCCGGCGCGCGAGGACGGTGGTCAGCAGACCGCACGCCGAAAAGGCGAGCGGCGACAGGGCGCCGAGCACGCTGGCGTGTGCCGGCGTGAGGCCGACGTCCGCGCGGACGACCCCGAGCAGCGGCGCGACCGATGTGACGGCGAGTCGCAGATTGAGCGCCACGAGGGCGACGCCGGCGAACAGCCAGATGCGATGCGTGGCGGGCACACTGACATGCATCACAGATCGGTTTCGTAGGGATTCGGCGTGCTCAGGCTACTACGGGCGCACTCCCGGCGTCCGCTATGCTGCTGGCGGCACCCTGACAAGGAGGTAGTTCCCGTGGCATCCGATCCCGCCAACCCGGCCAAGAAGGCCGCCAAAGCCCCCCGTGAAGTCCCAGCTTGGAAGCCCGCGCCAGAGGCGAAGGCACAATCGACCCGTCTGCGCCTGATCGCCCTCGTCTTGTGGGTGGTCGCCATCGCACTGGAGGCCGTCGCCATCTTCTGGGTGCTGCGCCCGCCGTTCGAACAATTGGCCGCCGCGCACGGATTCCCGCAGTGGCGCTGGTGGCTGCTGCTTGGGTTCATCGTCGTCATCGGCGTACTGTCGGTCGTCGGCTCGCAGCTGTGGAAGAAAGCGAACCACCTCGACCCGGCGTCGTCGAAGGAGCCGATCCGGTTCTTCGTCCAAAACCAGTTGGGCGCCATCATCGCGCTCATCGCGTTCGTGCCGCTGATCATCATGATCTTCCTGAACAAGGACATGAACGGCCAGCAGAAGGGCATCGCCGGCGCCGTCGGCATCGTCGTCGCGCTGGTGGCCGTGTTCGCCGGCATCGATTTCAAGCCGCTCTCGTCCGAGCAGTCGGCCGTCGAGTCGCAGGTGGTCACGCATCTGGTGGGCCAAGACCTGGTGTGGTGGAGCGAAGGTGGCAACGTCGTGCACCTGTGCCAGAATGCGTCCGATCTGCAGAACGTGAAGACGCCGGTGCAAAGCGGCACGATCGAAACCGCGCTCGGACAACGCAAGGAAGGCATCACGCTGGAGCTGCGGTCGGAACTGACCCAGTGCGGTCTGCCGGTGCCAGACGACATCGACGAGGTCGTGGCGTGGGTGCGTCAGGCGCGCGGAGCCGCCTGATCCGCATCGGTTCGCGACAAGGGACGACCACTCGCCCTGGCTTCGGCTCTCCGGCGGTGGTTCGGTCGCCCAGCAGCTTCACGCCGTCCGGACGCCTGCGGCCGCCAACTCGGCCAATACCGTCGGCACGTTGGCCGGGCTCACGGCCGCGGTCAGGTTCACCAGGATCGTGGTCACGAAGCCGAGCCGGGCGGCGTCCAGCGCGGTCGCCTTGACGCAGTAATCGGTGGCGATCCCGCACACGTCGACGACGCCCACGTGCAAGCCGGTGAGCCAGTCGCCCAGCCCGATCGGATCGCGCGCCTCGTGGCTGAACCCCTCGAAGCCGGAATACGCGGCGGCGTTTTCGCCCTTTTCGAACACGGCGTCGAAGGGCCGGTTCACCAGGTTCTGGTGGAAGTCGGCGCCCGGCGTCCCGGCGACGCAGTGCCGCGGCCAGGTGTCGACGTAATCGGGGTGGTCCGCGAAGTGGTCGCCGGGGTCGACGTGGTGGTCGCGGGTCGCGACGACGAAGTCGTAGTCGAGGCCCTTCCCCACGTATTCGCTGATCGCGGACGCGACGGCTGCGCCGCCGGCAACCGCTAGCGAGCCGCCCTCGCAGAAGTCGTTCTGGACGTCGACGACGATCAACGCACGCTTACTCATGGTTCGGACCTCGCATACGGATTGGCGGTCGGCTTGCCCTGGTTGTCGAGCAGGATCGTGTCGATCGCCGCCTCGCCGCGGGACATCTTGCGCGCCTCCATCGGCAACTCGGCGATCGCGCGGTCGTGGCGCGCCCGCGCCTCGGCGAGGGGCTCGCGTCCGACGATCTTGCCATGGTCTACCAACGGCACCAGCAGGGGCCGGTCGTTGTAGTCGCCCGTGGGCGGCGTGCCGATCCCGATTATCTCGGCGGTCGCGCGGCCCCGGTCGTCCAGGCGTCGCAGGGCGTACTTCCGTCCGCCCACGGACGCCTTGCCGGCCGAATGCTTGGCGACGGGGATGAGTTCGGCGTCCTGCGCGTCGGATGTCGCGCGGGCCACCAGCTTGTAGACGAAGGCGCAGGTCGGCGCCCCCGACCCGGTGACGAGCGACGTGCCCACCCCGAACCCGTCCACGGGCGCGCCGCGCAGCGCGGCGATCTGGTACTCGTCCAAGTCGGACGTGACGATGATGCGGGTCCGCGGCGCGCCGAGGTCGTCCAGCAGTTCCCGGACGGTGACCGCGAGCTCGGCCAGGTCGCCGGAGTCGAGCCGGATCGCGCCGAGGCGTCCGTTCGTCAACTCGACCGCCGTGCGGACGGCCGCTTCCACGTCGAAGGTGTCGACGAGCAGCGTGGTGTTCTCGCCGAGCGTGGCGAGCTGGGCCGCGAACGCCTGTTCCTCGGTGTCGTGCAGCAGCACGAAGGAGTGCGCGGCCGTCCCGGCGGTCGGGATGCCGTAGCGCGCTCCCGCTTGCAGATTGGACGTCTGGGCGAACCCGGCGATATACGCAGCGCGCGCGGCGGCGACGGCTGCGCACTCGTTCGTCCGGCGGGAGCCCATCTCGATGCAGGGGCGTCCGGCGGCCATCATCGTCATCCGGGACGCCGCCGCGGCCACCGCGCAGTCGTAGTTGTAGATCGACAGCGCGAGGGTCTCCAGGACGACCGCCTCGGCGAAGGTCCCCTCGACGATCAGCAGCGGCGAGCCGGGGAAGTACGCCTCGCCCTCGGCATAGCCCCAGATCGACCCGGAGAAGCGGTAGTCGCGCAGCCACGCCGCGAGCGTGTCGTCTGCGACCTTGGCGTCGACGAGGAAATCGATGTCGCGCTCGGAGAACCGGAAATCCTCCAGCTCGTCCAACAGCCGCCCGGGACCAGCGACGATGCCGTACCGCCGTCCTTCGGGCAGGTGCCGGGAGAACAGCTCGAAAACGCTGCGCCGATTGTGCGTGCCGGAGTGCATCGCCGCGCGCACCATGGTGAGCTCGTAATGATCGGTGAATAGTGAGGTTGTCACGCGGCCAGCTTAGGACGTGAGGGAATACCCGGGGACGTGCACCAGTTGATTCGGCGGGCGAAGATGTCCCCATGTGCAGTGATGTCGTCGCGTGGTACGCGTAGCCTTGAGCTGTCGAAGGAGACTCACATGTCCGCCGATTACCCAGACTTCCGTGATCCTG
>JGI20166J26741_11665362_pt1 | contig 11109 bp, 8 predicted proteins | sample TergutCu122P5_FD_26741 | JGI IMG/M metagenome (IMG submission 26741) | reverse complement strand
GAAGGGGACCAATACCTGACCAGCCGCGCTTCAGAGAGCCGGGGCAGCTGCAAACCGGCGCCGGAAACAGGTAGGAACATCGCCCCGGAACTGCCGGGTCGAAAGTCCGTCGTCTGGAGGCCCGAACGGTAAGCGGTCCGTTATCAAGCCGCCGTGTCCCGCAAGGACACACCGAGTGACAGTCCGCCAAGGGCGGATTGTAATCAGGGTGGTACCGCGAGAGGTATAGATCCTCCCGTCCCTGGTGGGCGTATGTCCGCCAGGCGCGGGGGGTTTTTTGAATTGTAGCGGCTTTTAATAAAGGAATTTTTATTGCTGGGGTTGTGATGTTTGAGGTGATCAATAATGCCCAAAAAGATGAATCATAATGTAAATGAAGCAGTGAAAGCAACCGCCCATAAATATCCTTGCATATTTCGGGTAGGCATTTTTGGTCATATGCATTTATAAATGGTATCAATTATATATACAGTGGGAGGGCGAAGCGATGGGCCTTATTATTTATCTGGACGGGAAATATGTTCCCGAGGAACAAGCAATGGTATCGGTATTTGACCATGGTCTTCTTTACGGCGACGGGATCTTTGAAGGCATCCGGGCTTACCACAACCGGGTCTTCAAACTGTCCGAACACCTGGAACGGTTGTACGAATCGGCCCGTTCCATCCTTTTGGAAATCCCCCTCAAGGTGGAGGAAATGCAGGAAGTGGTGCTGGAGACCTTGCGGCGCAACAATCTGCGGGACGCTTACATCCGTCTGGTTGTCACCAGGGGCAAAGGCGATTTGGGACTGGATCCGCGTAACTGCAAAGGGGCTACTGTTTTCTGTATCGCGGCCACGATTCAGCTTTACGCGGAAGAGCTTTACCAACAGGGTTTGGAGATGGTCACCGTGGCCACCCGCCGCAACATCCCCGAGGGTTGCAACCCCAGGGTAAAGTCGCTGAACTACTTAAATAATATTTACGCTAAAATTGAGGCCGGGCGTGCCGGCGTGCCCGAGGCAGTGATGCTGAACCAGGAGGGCTACGTGGCCGAGGCCACCGGCGATAACATTTTCCTGGTTAAAAAGGGCAAGCTAATTACGCCCCCCGTGCATATGGGGCTGCTGGAAGGGGTCACCCGCAATACGGTGATTGACCTGGCCAAAGCTAAAGGCATCGAAGTGTTGGAGATCCCCTTTACCCGCCACGACATCTATATTGCCGACGAGCTTTTCCTCACCGGCACCGCGGCGGAACTGATTCCCTGCGTCAAGGTGGACGGCCGCGTGATTGGCGGCGGCCGGCCCGGCCCGGTGTTCCAGTCTCTGCTGCGGGACTTTAGGGAACTGACTAAAACCGACGGCCCAATGATCTTTGCTTAATAAACTTTGCTTAATAAACTTACGCGTCAGGAGGACTGCACATGCGCAGCGACGCCATGAAAAAAGGCCTGGACAAGGCTCCCCACCGTTCCCTGTTCAACGCCCTGGGGCTGACGGAACAGGAACTGGACCGCCCCATTATCGGGGTGGCTAATTCCTTCAATGAAATAGTGCCCGGCCACATCCACCTGCGGGAGCTTACCGAAGCGGTCAAAGCCGGGATCCGGATGAACGGCGGCACGCCGCTGGAGTTTCCCACCATCGCGGTCTGCGACGGCATCGCCATGAACCACGCCGGGATGAAATACTCGCTGGCCAGCCGCGAGCTGATTGCCGATTCGGTGGAAGTGATGAGCATGGCTCATCCCTTTGACGGGCTGGTACTGGTGACCTCTTGCGATAAAATTGTGCCCGGCATGCTCATGGCGGCGGCCAGGCTGAACATCCCTACCATCGTGGTCAGCGGCGGTCCGATGCTGGCCGGCCGGCAGGAGGGCCGGAACATTTCCCTCAGCAATATTTTTGAGGCGGTGGGCGCCGTGCGGGCCGGCAAAATAACCGAAGCTCAGCTGGCCGAAACGGAGGAGTCGGCCTGTCCCGGCTGTGGTTCCTGCGCCGGGATGTTTACCGCTAATTCCATGAACTGCCTGACCGAAGCCCTGGGGCTGGCTCTGCCAGGCAACGGCAGTATTCCGGCGATTTCCGCGGCCCGCCGCCGATTGGCCAAACTGAGCGGCATGCGGGCAGTGGATCTGGTGCGGGAAAACCTGCGCCCCTCGGAGATTATGACCGAGCAAGCATTTGCCAACGGCCTGGCTCTGGATATGGCTTTGGGCTGCTCCACCAACACGGTGCTGCACCTGCCCGCCATCGCCGGCGAGGCCGGGGTTAAAATAGACCTGGAGCGGATTAACCGGGTCAGCGAAAAAACGCCCAACTTGTGCAAACTTAGCCCGATGGGCGAGCACTTTATGCAGGATTTAAACGAGGCCGGCGGCGTATCCGCCGTGCTGAAGGAACTGATTGACCACGGTTTGGCGGACGGCGCCGCGCCTACGGTGACCGGCCGCTCGCTGGCAGAAAACGTAGCCGCCGCCGCGATTAAGCGGCCCGAGGTGATCCGCAGGGTGGCGGATCCCTACAGTCCCACAGGGGGGATCGCCATTCTCTACGGCAACCTGGCCCCCGGCGGGGCGGTGGTCAAAAGGGCGGGCGTGGCTCAGGAAATGCTGCGGCACAGCGGCCCAGCCCGGATCTACAACTCGGAGGAAGAAGCGGTGCAGGGCATTAACAGCGGGCAGATCCAAAAGGGCGACGTGATCGTGATCCGCTACGAGGGTCCCAAAGGCGGGCCGGGGATGCGGGAAATGCTTACTCCCACCGCTACCGTGATGGGCCTGGGCCTGGACAAAGATGTGGCTCTGATTACCGACGGCCGCTTCAGCGGCGCCACCCGGGGCGCTTCCATCGGGCATATCACCCCCGAAGCTGCCGAAGGCGGACCAATCGCCGCGCTGCGGGACGGCGATATCATTGAAATCAACATTCCGGAATATAAACTGTCCGTGCGGCTGAGCGACGAGGAACTGGCCGCCCGGCTGGCCCAATGGCAGAAACCGGAACCCACGGTAACCAAGGGCTATCTGGCCCGCTACGCCCGCCAGGTCACATCCGCCGGTACGGGCGCCGTATTTAAATAGAAGTTACTCTGTAGACCATTTGGTAATTGTTTTACCGAATTGTTTTACCGGTCATAAGGAGTAACGTAAGGAGGAGAAAATAATGAAAACCGGGGCTCATGTTCTGATTGACTGCCTCAAGGCCGAAGGGGTGGACACCATTTTCGGCTATCCCGGGGGCGCAGTATTACCGATCTATGACGTCCTTTACGATGCCGACTTAAGACATATTCTCACCCGTCATGAGCAGGGCGCCGCCCATGCCGCCGACGGTTACGCCCGGGCTTCCGGCCGGCCGGGGGTTTGCCTGGCTACTTCCGGGCCCGGCGCCACCAACCTGGTGACCGGGATTGCCAACGCCTATATGGATTCGGTGCCGATGATTGCCATCACCGGCCAGGTAGCCACCCCGCTGCTGGGCCGCGATTCCTTTCAGGAGGCCGATATTACCGGCATTACCATGCCGATTACCAAGCATAACTACATTGTCAAAGATGTCAGCGAGCTGTCCCGGACGATCCATGAAGCCTTTTATATCGCGACTACCGGCCGGCCCGGCCCGGTGCTGATTGATATGCCCAAGGATGTATCCGCCGGCCCGGCGGAGTGCGTGGATCCCGGCGTGGTGACCCTGCCCGGCTATCATCCCCGGCTGGAACCGGATGCCGCCCAGGTGGCCCGAGCGGTGAAAGCCATTGAGGAAGCCGAACGGCCGGTGCTTTATGCCGGCGGCGGAGTGGTGAGCGGGTCTGCCCACGCGGAATTACTGGCTTTGGCGGAACTGCTGCTGGCGCCGGTATCCACCACCCTGATGGGGTTGGGCGGCTTCCCCGGCGAGCATCCCCTGGCGGTGGGCATGCTGGGCATGCACGGCAGCAAGGCGGCCAACTACGCTATTTGTGACTGCGACCTGCTGATTGGCGTAGGCGTCCGTTTTGACGACCGGGTAATCGGCAAGATGGACGAGTTTGCGCCGCGGGCGACAATAATTCATATTGATATCGATCCGGCCGAAATAGGGAAGAATGTGGGGGTAGATATTCCCGTGGTGGGTGACGTCAAGACCTCCCTGGGGAGAATCCTGGCGCAGCTCAAGCCCCGTCTGGATGAACGCTGGCGGGACACTATCGCGGCCTGGAAAAAAGAGTATCCCTTTACCTTTGAGCCCAATGACCGGATTAAGCCTCAGGAAGTGATCCGGGAGATCTACGCCGTCACCGGCGGCAATGCCAGAATTACCACCGAGGTGGGCCAGCATCAGATGTGGGCCGCCCAGTATTTCACTTATTCCCGACCGCGCACTTTTATTACTTCCGGCGGATTGGGTACCATGGGCTTTGGTTTGCCGGCCGCTATCGGCGTGCAGGTAGCCTGCCCGGAAGAAACGGTGATTGATATTGCCGGCGACGGCAGCATCCAGATGAATATTCAGGAAATGCAGACCGCGGTGAATTACAACCTGCCGGTGAAAGTGGCGATCATGAACAATGGTTATTTGGGCATGGTGCGTCAATGGCAGGAGCTGTTCCATAATCAGCGCTATTCTTACACCGAACTGCAGAACCCGGACTTTGTCAAGCTGGCTGAAGCATACGGCGCCACGGGCCTGCGGATCACCAAAAAGTCAGAGATCCGGCCGGCTCTGGAAGAAGCTTTGCGCATTCAGGGTCCGGTAATGATGGACTTTCAGATTGAACGAAAAGAAAACGTACTGCCGATGGTTCCCCCCGGTGAACCGATTAGTAAAATGTTGGGCTAGGAGGGCTGAGCATGCGACATATCCTGGCGGTAATGGTGGAAAACAATCCCGGCGTGCTGGCGCGGGTGGCCGGTTTGTTCAGCCGGCGCGGCTTTAATATCGACAGCCTGGCGGTGGGGCGCACTGAGAATCCTAAAATTTCCAGGATGACGATTGTGGTGGAAGGCGACCAGCGGGTGCTGGAACAGGTGACCAAGCAGCTGCACAAACTGGTGGACGTGATTAAGATCAGCGATGTCACCACCGAGCAATATGTGGACCGGGAGCTGGTGATGATTAAAGTCAACGCCTCTTCCTCTCTGCGGGGCGAGATAATCCAGATTGCGGATATTTTCCGGGCCCGGATTGTGGACTTGGGGGTCAAATCAATCACCCTGGAATGTACCGGCAACGATGCTAAAATTAACGCCTTTGAGGAATCCCTGCGCCCGTACGGGCTCAAAGAACTGGTGCGGACCGGCAAAATTGCCATGCTTAGAGGCATGCGCTACTCCGGCGTCCAGGACTCCGGCGGCAGACAGCAGGAGCCGGAATAAGAAATCGAAGAAATTCGCTGTTGCTACATAAATAAAGGGAGGTTTTTAGATCATGGTAAAAGTATATTACGATCACGACGCCGATCTGGCGGCGCTGCAAGGTAAAAAAATCGCGGTGTTGGGTTATGGCAGCCAGGGACACGCCCAGGCTCAGAATTTAAAAGACAGCGGTTTGGACGTGATTATCGGTTTACGCCCGGACAGCGCCAGTGTAGCCAAGGCTCAGGCCGACGGTTTTCAGGTTTTTACGGTGGCCGAAGCGGCCGCTCAGGCCGATGTGATCCAGATTTTGCTGCCCGACGAGCTGCAGGCCCAAGTCTATTCCGAAGAGATTAAGCCCCATCTTACCGAAGGTAAGGCCTTAATGTTCAGCCACGGCTTTAACATTCATTACGGCCAGATTTCGCCGCCCCGGGAGGTAGACGTTTTCCTGGTGGCTCCCAAAAGCCCCGGTCACCTGGTGCGCCGGATGTATGAAAGCGGTCAGGGAGTCCCGGGCCTGATTGGTATTCACCAGGATTACACCGGCCGGGCCAGGGATATTGCCATGGCTTACGCCAAGGGCATTGGCTGCACCAGAGCCGGCGTCTTCGAGACCTCTTTTATGGAAGAAACGGAAACCGATTTGTTTGGCGAGCAGTGCGTGCTCTGCGGCGGCGTCAGCGAGCTGATTAAAGCCGGGTTTGAAACCCTGGTGGAGGCCGGTTACGCGCCGGAGATGGCTTATTTCGAGTGCTTGCACGAGCTGAAGCTGATCGTGGATTTGATTAACGAGGGCGGTCTGAGCTTTATGCGTTATTCCATCAGCAATACCGCCGAATACGGGGATTATATGGTAGGACCGCGGATTATCAACGAAGACACCAGGGACGAGATGCGGGCCGTATTGTCGGAGATTCAGGACGGCACCTTCGCCAAAGAGTGGATCCTGGAGAACCGGGCCAATCGCCCCATGTTTAACGCCGTACGCCGGCAGGAGCAAGAGCATCCCGTGGAGCAGGTAGGCGCCGAACTGCGCAAAATGATGCCCTGGCTGAAGAAGTAACCCGGCAGTAACTGATAGTTGTTATAGGAGGGGGGACTCACCAATATGGAGATGACGGCGGCGGAAGCCTTGGTGAAGTGCCTGGAAAAAGAGCAGGTGGAAGTGATCTTCGGCTATCCCGGAGCTTCTATTTTCCCGGTTTACGACGCCCTGTATCATTGTACTTCGATTAAACATATCCTGGTGCGCCACGAGCAGGGGGCGGCGCACGCGGCGGACGGTTATGCCAGGGCCACCGGCCGGGTAGGCGTCTGTATGTCCACCTCCGGTCCCGGAGCCACCAACCTGGTTACCGGCCTGGCCAACGCCTATATGGATTCCGTGCCCCTGGTGGCCTTTACCGGCCAGGTTCCCACCAGCCAAGTGGGCACCGACGCTTTTCAGGAAGTGGATATTACCGGCATTACTATGCCGATTACCAAACATAATTATCTGGTCAAGGACGCCGCCCAGCTGCCCCGGATTGTTAAGGACGCTTTTCATATCGCGGCTTCCGGGCGGCCCGGGCCGGTACTGATTGATTTGCCTAAGGATGTGCTCCTGACCGTGATCGACTATCACTACCCCCGCTCGGTCAATTTGCGGGGCTACAAGCCTAATTACAAGGGCCATCCCAATCAGATCAACGAAGCGGCCAAGCTGATTGCCCAGTCCCGGCGTCCGGTTATTTACGCCGGCGGGGGGATCCTGAGCGCCAATGCCGGCAAAGAGCTGCTGACGCTGGCCGAAACCATCAGCGCTCCGGTGACCAACACCTTTATGGGCCTGTCCGGTTTTCCCGGCGATCATCCGCTGTTTTTGGGGATGTTGGGACTGCACGGCACCAGAGCCGCCAATCTGGCGGTGACCAACAGCGATTTGTTAATCGCCCTGGGGGCCCGGTTTGACGATCGGGTAACCGCTAAAATAGCCGAGTTTGCACCCCGGGCCGGAGTGGTGCACATAGATATTGATCCCGCTGAAATCGGCAAAAACGTGCCGGTCCATGTGCCTATCGTCGGCGACGTTAAACTGGTGCTGCGGGAACTGCTGCCCAAACTGGTTAAACGCGACGATACCAGCTGGCTGGAGCAGATCCAGGCCTGGAAAGAGCAATATCCACTGTGTTACTGTCAGGAATCGGAGGAGCTGAAACCGCAGTACGTGGTGGAAAAACTTTACGACCTTACCAAAGACGACGACGTCACGGTAGTTACGGATGTGGGGCAGCACCAAATGTGGGTGGCCCAGTATTACCGGTTTAAAACGCCCGGTTCCCTGATTTCATCCGGTGGTTTAGGCACCATGGGTTTCGGTTTGCCGGCGGCGGTGGGCGCTCAGCTTGGTTTGCCCGGCCGGCAGGTGATTCTGGTGACCGGCGACGGCAGCATCCAGATGACCATGCAGGAACTGGCCACGGCCATGGAACAGAAACTGCCCCTGAAAATTATTATTTTAAACAACAAGGTTTTGGGTATGGTGCGGCAGCTGCAGCAGATGTACTGCGAAAGCCGTTATATAGCGGTGGATTTTGATTTCCATCCCGATTTTGCCATGTTAGCCAGGGCGTACGGGATGAAGGACTACACCTTATGTACTCCGGCGGAAGTGGATCGGCTGCTGCCGGAGGCGCTGGCGCAAGCCGGCCCGGTATTGGTGCATTGTGTGGTCAGTACCATGGAAAATGTTAATCCCGTGGTGCCAGTAGGCAAAGCGATCAACGAAGCGGTGGATTGTTAATAGATTTTTGATGGAGGGATGCCCCGTGAGTAACCGGGTTTATATATTTGATACTACCCTGCGGGACGGTGAACAGTCCCCGGGGGTCAGTCTGAACGTGGCTGAAAAACTGGAGATTGCCAGGCAGCTGGCCCGTCTGGGCATTGATATTATTGAAGCCGGTTTTCCTATTACCTCCCCGGGGGACTTTAACGCGGTCAGCGCGATTGCCCGGGAAATACGGGGCGTTACCGTGGCCGGGCTGGCCCGGCCCAGCTTCGCCGATATCGATCGCGCCTGGGGGGCGCTGCAACAGGCCGAACAGCCCCGGATTCACATTTTCCTGGCCACTTCCAATATTCACATGGAGCACAAACTGCGCATGTCCCGGGAGCAGGTCATTGAAACGGCGGTGGCCGGGGTGAAACGGGCCAAGGGCTATACCGCCGATGTGGAGTTTTCCGCCGAGGACGCCTCCCGGAGCGATTTGGATTTTTTGTGCCGGGTGGTGGAAGCCGTTATTGCGGCGGGCGCTACCACGATCAATATTCCCGACACTGTCGGTTACGCTATTCCCGAGGAGTTCGGCGCTTTTATCAAGGGCCTGATGCAGGGCGCCCGGGGTATTGAGCAAGTGACCCTCAGCGTGCACTGTCACGACGATCTGGGGCTGGCGGTAGCCAACTCCCTGGCGGCGGTGCGGGCCGGGGCCAGGCAGGTGGAAGGGGCCATCAACGGCATCGGCGAGCGGGCGGGCAACGCCTCTTTGGAAGAGGTGATCATGTCCCTGTATACCAGGCGGGACTTCTATGGCTTGGAGACCGGCGTCAGTACCGAGGAGATCTACCGGACCAGCAAACTGGTCAGCAAGCTCACCGGCATGACCGTCCAGCCTAACAAGGCGGTAGTGGGGAAAAACGCTTTTGCCCACGAGGCGGGGATTCATCAGGACGGCATGCTCAAGAACCCGACCACCTATGAAATCATGAATCCGGCCTTGGTGGGCATCTCCCAGAGCAACCTGGTGCTGGGCAAACACAGCGGCCGGCACGCTTTCCGCTCCCGATTGGTGGAGCTGGGCTTCTCCTTGGACGAGGACGAGCTGAACAAGGCTTTCATCCGGTTCAAGGAAATGGCCGACCGCAAAAAAGAGATTACCGATCAGGACATCGAAGCCATTGTGGAAAACGAAATTCACGAAGCGCCGGTGACTTACGAATTGGCCTATCTGCATATCAGCAGCGGCACTACCGTAGTGCCTACCGCCACCGTGGGGCTTAACCGGGGCGAAGAGCTAATGGAGGAAGCGGCTTGCGGCAACGGCCCGGTGGACGCCATTTGTAAAGCGGTGGATAAAATCACCGGTTATCAATGCCGGCTGGCCAGCTGGGAGATCAGCGCCATTACCGCCGGCAAGGACGCTTTGGGCGAAGTGGTGTTGCGCATTGCCGAAAATAATCTGGAGAAACTTTATATGGGCCGGGGTATCAGCACCGATATTCTGGAAGCCAGCGCCCGGGCCTATATTGACGCGGTCAATAAAATGATTGGCGAAAAGAACAACGGTAAATAACAGTAAATAACAACGAACCGAGGTGGATGCTAAATGCCCATGACAATAACCGAAAAAATTCTGGCCGCCCACGCCGGGGTTGAAGCTGTGCAGCCGGGGCAACTGGTTAACGTAAAGGTGGACCTGGCCCTGGGCAATGACATCACCGCCCCGATGGCCATCCGCGAGTTCGAGCGCATCGGCGTGGAAACTGTGTGGGACCGGGACCGGGTAGTGCTGGTGCCCGACCACTTTGTGCCCAATAAAGATATCAAGTCCGCGGAACAGGCTTTGCAGCTCAGAGAGTTTGCCCGCAAGCACAATCTGACCAACTATTTTGAAGTGGGCCGGATGGGTATTGAGCACTGTCTGCTGCCCGAACTGGGCCTGGTTGGCCCAGGGGATCTGATTATTGGCGCCGACAGTCACACCTGCACTTACGGGGCGCTGGGCGCGTTTTCCACCGGAGTAGGCAGCACCGACCTGGCCGCGGCCATGGCTCTGGGGGAAACCTGGCTCAAAGTGCCCGAGAGCATTAAGTTTGTCTATTCCGGTACGCTGCCCCGCTGGGTCGGCGGCAAAGACCTGATCTTACACACCATCGGCCAAACCGGGGTGGACGGCGCCCTGTATATGGCCATGGAATTCACCGGACCGGCGGTGGAAAATATGGGTATGGACGGCCGGCTGACCATGGCCAACATGGCGGTGGAAGCGGGGGCCAAGAACGGCATTGTGCCCCCGGACGGCATCACCCGCCGCTATATCGAGGGCCGGGTCAAACGCCCCTATACCTTCTACAGCAGCGATCCCGACGCCCAGTACGCGGCGGTGTACGAGTTTGACGTCAGCAAAATGGAACCCCAGGTGGCTTTCCCCCACTTGCCGGAAAATACCCGCCCGGTAAGCGAGGCGGCCGGCGTCACCATCGACCAGGTGGTGATCGGTTCCTGCACCAACGGCCGGATGGACGACCTGCGGGAAGCGGCGGCAGTGCTGAAATGGCGCCGTGTTCACGATAACATTCGCCTGATCGTCATCCCCGGCACCCAGGCCATTTATCTGCAGGCCATGCGGGAGGGGCTGATCGAACAGTTCATCAATGCCGGCGCGGCGGTGAGCACTCCCACCTGCGGCCCCTGCCTGGGCGGATACATGGGCATCCTGGCCAAGGGCGAGCGGTCCCTGGCTACCACCAACCGCAACTTTGTCGGCCGCATGGGTGATCCGGAGAGCGAAGTTTATCTGTGTAACCCGGCGGTGGCCGCCGCTTCGGCGGTAATGGGCCGCATTGCCGCACCATGGGAGGTGGAGTAAATGACCATTCAGGGCAAAGCGTGGAAATTTGGCGCCGATGTGGATACTGACGCTATTATCCCGGCCCGGTATTTAAATCCCTCGGAATCGGCGGAGCTGGCCTGCCACTGCATGGAGGACGCCGATCCGGAATTCCCCGCCAAAGTTAAAGCGGGCG
>JGI20166J26741_11665140_pt1 | contig 11111 bp, 6 predicted proteins | sample TergutCu122P5_FD_26741 | JGI IMG/M metagenome (IMG submission 26741) | reverse complement strand
GGTGAGTTCTCACATATAGATATATTCCCAAGAGTATGTCGAGATATAATAACAGATTTACACTTCAAATTACACTTTAAATTTGATATTGCTGTTTTATACTGTTGTGGGTGGAAGTCCATATATTATAAGTGATGTAATTTACAAATTGTAAATTATGATTGACATATCCAATGTTACCTGTGTGACGAAAATGGATGAATAAATAAATAAATAAATAAATAATAATAATAATAATAATAATAATAATAACTGTCCAGTGTTGAAATTAGGGATTATATAATGATGATTCAGAGATATGATCAGTTGCCAACCTCAGGCTACTTAGGTAGATTTGATAGACAAGACATTCTAAACCTCTGGGTGACCATGTCACTTCAGTTAGCACAACAAACTGTAATGGGATGTTAAGAGGGTTATAAAAATTTTATTTACTGTGTCCATCCTAGCAGATGTTTCCAATAATCTTCAGAATAGAGACTGATCCTGTCACTGACACATTGTTTTACTTTTTATTTCAAACATAGAATGATTAACAAAGCTCAAGTAGTGACTGATAGAAAATGTGACATACCATCAACAGAATCCTACGGAATTGTATCAATTATGAGCGCCCAGGAAAATACCAGGAGTTAATAAGAATAAGAAGATTGGCAAAAGAAGTCATGAAATGGCATCCACCGGGAAAAAGAAAATGAGGTGGACCTAAACTCACCTGGGCAGAAGGGATTAAAGGACTGATGGGAGAAAAGGGATTGATGGAAGAAGATTGGAAAGACAGAAGTAACTGGAGGAAGAAGATAATATAATTGTCAAATGGGAGCACAAAGATGTGAAAACATTGTACAACCTGCTAAATAATAATAATAATAATAATAATAATAATAAAGTAAGTTGGTAATTTATGGTACTACATAATATGGAATTTTTATGGGTATACTTTTCAAGCTCAGATGAACTAATATAAAACTCAGATGGTGAAAAGAAGAAATTCACACAGAAAACTGGTGTGGGGGGGATAACATTAAGGTACATCTTAGGAAGATAGGTTGTGAGATGGAATGGAAGAAGATGGAGGTGGCTCAAAATTGTGTCCAATGGGAGGCCTCAGTATTATTGATGTTAATTTTCAGGTTTAACCCAAATTTTGTAAGTCCACCTACACATTGACCACATATTTTTCATGTCTGAAGTATGATCTACTTAGTGTCGATATATGTAAATGCATAAAAGCAACATTCTGCCATTACAAGAAATATTTATTGATTATATCCACAACTCTGCTTGTTTACTTCTACCTCTTTATACTGCATGCTACAAAATACAGCTACTCTACAGAGTAAAAATACTGGCATGCATATAAATCCAAATTCACTTTTTTACATTTTGAATGAATAAGGAAGCAATCTACCTGATAATATTGCACTTTGTATTCAATGTCAAGTGCAAATAATATTGCAAATATGTGGTACAGCCATCTGTAAATACTGAAGCTCCTGGTTTCACTTGCAATGTTACAACTGACAGGTCACTTTCCTTCTTTTAAGATGAAAAGCAGATTCAATATTAATCTAATGCCGTTGTATTTTTTTAAATACTAAAGTCCGCACCATACGTTCAATAAATGGAAAAAAAATTATTTTTATAACTAAAGCCCCACAACATGACTTAACTGACCACGTAACATAAAAGAACTAACCTGTCAACTCTGCAATACGTTCACTGTTAATTGCAAGGTATAACCTGGGTTGATAAATGTGTCCATATTTCACATCTTTTTGTTTTAAACCCAGTTCTGCATCAAAATGCTTCTTACCATCAATATACAGACCAACCTGGATGTATTTTTCATTTTCAGTGTTTTTGTATGTTCCTGCAACAAACAATATCTGTTTGTAACACTGTTATACTTCTCACTGATGAACTCATTTTGGTGAATTGATGTCTACAAATATGTACAATGAATTCCTTTAAATACTATGAAAATACATTACTAGATGGCACAGTGTGGTTTATTTCTGAAAGAACGTAGAAATGTATGAAGGACTTAATCAATATAATGGAGAATTATAATACAATTTGAGATTCGATGTTCTCAGAGCAGCATCCATGAAGATTTAAGTCTTCTGGGATGTTACATCATATCGACAGGTCAATAGTTACTGATGTTTTGAAGAAGCACAGTGTCCCCATCTTCAGGGTCCAGCAGTCCAAGATGGAAGAAACACGTTCCTCCAACACACTGGTAACTATTCGCCAGTTGACATTGCATAACATCCCACCCAAAAGAATTGAATCTTCTATAGGACACATTGAAGTGCACGAGGATTATATGACTACGCACCGTGAGCTTGAAATTTGGAGCTATTTGACTGCAGAAGAAGTGTCAGGTTCTGGCTGTTCATATCCAGATGTAGCCTCGCACTCAGTTCACGTTTTAACTTGGAATCAGGTGTATCAAATACAAGACTGATTGTAGTCACATTTTCCTGAAAATAAGTGACAAATGGAAATTATTTATCTCTCTATGCGTTTAATTATTAATTTAGCACAAACATGTGATGAAAATTATAACTTCTAAAAGAAATGACATCTTTCCACAGAATGGAGTGGGGAGGAGGAATTGTGTAGTGGAGTGAATAATGTAATCCCAAGGATTACTTATAATTAATATACAGGGCGATTCAGGAGAAAAGTTCAGTATTTTGGGAGGTGATAGTATTGGTCATGTGAGAAAAAAAGTTCATATGAACATGTGTCTAATTCTGGTTACCGAGACAGAGGTGCTTAATCTACCAATACAAACGCACTGTACATGGTAACACAGAGAGAAAAATTACTTACTGTTAATTTAATGTTTAAATGACAAATTTGTTACAGTTCACAATCAGTGTTTCACAAGCCCACCATCAACCTCAATGCACTTCACAACTCACGTGCGAAGATCACGCGTTGTTTGTCTGAGTTTATCTTCACGCTTCTTTATGTGGGCAGCAGCATATCAAAATGCAAGCCAGCAATTGGTCTTGTGTATCCACCTTTCTTTTGCAAACTTTGCGCTTCATGCAACCCTCACAAACAAAAATCTAATCAAGCTGGGCCTGGAGATTGAAACAGCTCTATCTTGGTAGCCATTCAGGATTAGATACACGTTCATATGAACTTTTCTTTCTCACAATGACCAATACTATCACCTCCCAAAATACTAACGTTTCCTCCTGAATCACCTCGTGTGTTCAGTATAAAGAAATATACCTTGGTATTTGGACACACCGATATTCTTTCTTAAGTAATAGCGGACACAATTTAGCCACATTAAAAATTATTCACATCAGGAAACAAAACGTTCATCAGCATGAAAATGTTACATTTCTAAGTAGTCAGTACCTTGTGTTGTGCAACACTGAAGTATTTTGATTGTCTAGCACTGCTCTCATTGTAACTTAGAATAAGTAGTTTAATCTTACAAAACTGTACAAAAATTATATAAAATTATATAACTGAAGCCTGTTATAAATCATGGGTGTCCAAACATTTTATGGCACAGGGCCACAGCCATTATTGTCGGCTGGTTCGCGGGGTGCACGTGAGAAATTCACATTACATGGTATACCTAATCACTGGTTCAGATTTGAGAGTGTTGTGGCCCCTAAGGTGTAACATTTAAGAGGCCCCTCCCCCTGCTAAATTTTGGGTTTAATAGTTCTCCTGCTTGTGGAAGGGTACATATAAAGTGCTACAATACATGAATGCATACATACTTTTAATTAATTGTTGTTAAAATAATAATTACAATAAATGAATTAAAATTTTTTTTGGTAGCAAGGTCACTTGTAATGTACGGCCCTAAGCTGTAGCTCATCTTGCTTATATGTAAATCCAGCCCTGCCTAACCCCTAAATTATTGTGTAATTTTTGTAGTATATACATAATTTACAAATGTGGCCATGGTCTGCATAATACAGCCAGGAAGGCCACAGGTTGGAGATTTATGCTGTAAATTCAGACCTTTGGCAATTTTAACACTCAGCTGAAAAAACTTACACACTTGACCCTTCCAATCTATATGATGATACATTTCCTAAAATACAGTCAGTTCTGCTATCACATGTTTTGTTAATATGAATTGGCTATGACCTGATTGATGAATAGGGGAAGGCTGTTGGTATGACACAAAATTTGCATACAGATGTTGGCTATTAGGTAATTTCAGCGACCACTGTTTGGATATAGGGGTTGATCACAGGGCAAATTTTTTTCTGATCGGACCCTAATTTTATTATGCTATTTTCTGTAACGTAAGATCTCAAAAGAATTTAACATAACTTATGTATGGGATTCTATTTTCTCTGAAATGGAAAATAATATGTTTACAGTACACTTCGCTTAATACGGATCAAGGATAAACCCCTGAAGCTAAACACATGGAGTTTGGCGAGATGACTTTGATGGTTACCATACCATTGTGCTATCCAATATCACCAAACAAATAGACAACTTTTGGTCTTAACACAACTTACATGTTACAATAAAGTTCAAAATTTTGAAGAAAAAGTTTGTGAATGTGAGGTGTATATTTTGGTATGCACTTTTACCTTATTTTAAGAGTTTTTATACAGCCTGATGGTAATCCTAATAAGGGTCAGAACATGCAGCTAAAATTTCATAAACATAAATTGGGTTAAGTATTAAAATTGTCTATTTATTTGGTTGGTGACATGAGATATCACACAGTACATATGAACTATCTTGTGATTGCTGGTCTGCTTGCTTCAGGCACAGGCATATTCAAGTCAGACCATCCAAAATATGAAAGCAACATTTACCACACCCTAATGATTTTACCGTGTTGAGGTGATGACAGGTTCATACCATATTACATTATGTTAAATGTCTGATCCGTTGTCCCAGTACTTTAGTGATATGTGTACTAGACTATGTACAAGAGTAGAATGAAAATTACTCTAGCTGAAATACACTAAATACAGGGTCAAAATTGGTTTAAATGGGGAAATCCTTTTTTTTACATCACACACGATTTTACTAATAGTATGGTTTACCTGAACACTCTTATAGTATACCATTAGGAGCGTTCAGGTACACCAGGATGGCTTGAAATTAAATGGTGCACATCAGCTTCTGGTTTAAGCTGACTGGGCAGAAACATACATACTCTAAAGAAAAACACAGAAGCTTTAGTAATTGCTAGTAAGGAGACTGGACTAGAACTGAATGCTGATAAAACTTAGTACTTGGTCATGTCTTGAGGTCAGAATGAAGGACAAAGTCACAATATAAAGACTGATAATAGTTCCTTTGAAAGGGTGGAACAGTTCAGATATTTGGGAACAACCTTAACAAATCAAAATTCTATTCAGGAAGAAATTAAGAGCAGATTGAAGTCGGGAATGCCGACTATAATTTGGTGCAGATATCTTTTGTCTTCCAGTTTGCTATCCAAAAATATAAAGACCATGATATACAGAACTACAATTTTTCCTGTTGTTTGTACAGATGTGAAAATTGGTTGCTCACACTGAGGGAGGGATGTAGGCTGCGGGTTGTTTGAGAATAAGGTGCTGAGCAGACATTTAGGCCTAAGAGAGTTGAGGCAACAGGGGAATGGAGAAAATTACATAATGAAGAGCTTAATGATCTGTACTCCTCACCACATATTGTTCAGGTGATAAAATCGAGAAGAATGAGATGGACGGGGCATGTAGCATGTACGGAGGAGAGGAAAGATGCATACAGGGATTTGGTGAAGAAACCTGAAGGAAAGAGACCACTTGGAAATCCCAGTCATAGATGGGAGGAAAATATTCAGATGGATCTACAGGAAGTGGGATGGGGAATGGACTGATCTGGACAAGGATAGGGAAATGTGGCAGGCATTTGTAAACGTGGTAATAAAAGTTCTGGTTCTATGGAATATGGGGAATTTCTTGAATAGTTGAGAATTAGTTTGCTTCTCAAGAAGGACTCTGTTCCATGGAGTAAGTAAGTAAGTATTCTAGTATGGTTAGGGAAAAAATGAGCATATATTCTCTCTCACCCATCTCTCTAGCTGGTATAACCCTCTGCTCCCTTCTACCCCTGTACTGCCTAGCACTTATGTTTCCTGTCCATGTGTTCTCAGTTTGTTATCAGTGCTGACAGAAAATACATGTCCACTGTAGATAGTATGTGGAGCAGGTGGCCTATTTAAACTCTCATCACTTACGTTCATTGATTGCCCAAAATGAGTACAGTTTTCATACAACTGGTCTAAATATTAAGTATGTACACCCTACCAACCATCCCATGTGACAACTGCAGTATTTACCTTAGTAGTATCCCACTTATATTCAAGAACATACTTCTTTGCAGTGGGATCAGCTTTTTGCACACTTGCAGCAAGCTTGGCGGGGCCATTAATGATACACTGACTGCTAGTATTTAGCTGACATGCAGGAAACTGGTAATCGGCACAGAAATTCAACCCCAACACTCGATCAAGCGACTGCCAACTGCACACGTGTTGCTCTATTCGGCCTTTCTGAATTCCAGCTTGGTACTCCTCTTCATCACCATGCATAACAATCAGTTCAGAACTGAAAAAATAATGACGTCCTTACTAGATCAGTCAAAAGTTCTGTTATTAATGTATATGTTTCTAGTGAAAGAACAACACTAATGACTATCATTCTAGTGGGTGTGTTCAGTATCATATTTGAAACAATGAGATTCTATTTCACGATCATATGACCGTGCATCATAACAGATTCCTTGCGAATAAAACCAACAGATGCACTGAATTCCAATTTTATTGGTATTACGACTCTACATGTTTCGGGCAGCCTTTCTGCCCATTATCAGGAGTTCTTAGCCGTACAACAGCTGTGGTACATTTTATGCAGTTGTGACCGTTTGCTACCAGGAGTAGTTCCATCCTACTCCTGGTAGCAAACGGTCATAACTACATAAAGTGTACCACAGCTGTTGTACGGCTAAGAACTCCTGATGATGGTCAGAAAGGCTGCCCGAAACATGTAGAGTCGTAATAAGAATAAAATTGGAATTCAGTGCATCTGTTGGTTTTATTCACAAGGAATGAGATTCTACTTGGTTGGCATTAACAGGATAGCATTACTATCCAATATTTGTGAAGGACATTGTATTTAAAATTATTAAGTTCCTGAATAAAGCTTTATGTTTTAAGATGAGTTTTAGTCTTCCTTATACTGACTTTCTACAGCACTGCACCAAAGCAATTTTCTAGACATATTGTGTTTTGAGAAATCATGTCTTATGGCATGTGATGGTGTGTCACTTAATAACTAAAGTGCTTATACCCAGTCACACCGCAACATATGCCAGTAGATGGGATTTCTCAACCACACCATTGTAATAGTCTCAAAAACTGCATCGTTATAAATCATGACAAATGATAGGAAACTTAATCAGAGTAAAATTCTACCACCTAAAAATCTTTTCTTAATTAAATATACATTTGAAACCAGCCAAGGTACAAGTTAACAGTAAATAAAATAGCATGGCTGCAGTTCAGTGGAGCTAGTTTGTTCACAATCACTTCAACTTTGAATTCCATTTCCACTTCCCTTCTCCTCTGATGTAAACTTCCAGTTTTGTAGAAACTGAAGTCTCATCCTCTTAAATGTGCTATGGGTCAGTTGCAATAATGACCACTTTTAGAAGCAAGATATGTAATGCTGAACTACTACTATCACAAATGTCTTAAGAACTATCTCTACAAACTTTTTATTATCCAGACCAACAAATGCACAACTTACATTTATTAACAATATTTTACATATTGTAAGTTTTCCTACATGTTTCGATGCATCTGCATCTGTACAAACATTTCGTCTTGTGTGTAAAGACACCCCCAAAAGCTTGCATCAGTATATATACCTACAGCATCTCACAGCTTAATTTCATGTTCCTTGTTTCAGTGGTCTGTAAGTTACTGTTACTGTATCAACAAGTAATTGTTTATTCCAAGTGGTTAAACTTCTGCTGTTCTTAATTTCTTCACAAAAATAACCTTCAGTTCTTTATATTTTAATGGTATATAATCACACAAAATTTCAGGATTGAATAGGTGATGCTACTGTGGCTGCCAGCTCAAATGTTTGTTGATTGTCCATGTTCACAGCCTTCTTTATGAAGTAAAAATACAAGATATTATGTACAGAACATGTCCACCCGTCTGTCAGTCTGCGACTTAGTATCAGTGATTAAGCCATCTGTCGGACTGTCATGAAATTTTGTATAGGAGTACCTTAAAAAAGGTTCTTCAGCAAGTGCCAAGTTTTTTGAAAATCAGAGCAGTTTAGTCATACTCTATTTCAGGGCATAAATGAATTTCTATCTGTACCTTCCATATTTCTTGGCAAATTTGGGTGGAATTCAGTCAAGAAGATCTCCAAATAATTCTATTGAATAACCACAAATTTCATGAAAATCGGTGCAGGTAAAAAGTATTCTTTACTGAAGGGCATAAATTAAATTTTGTCTTTATTTTCAACACTTCTTATCCAATTCAGATACAGTCTGATAAAGAAGATGTTCACAAAAATTTATTGAGTGATTGTGAGTTTCACTGAGATAGCCACTGTGAAAGCCATATTTTACTAAAGGGTACAAATAATTTGCTGTCAGTACTTCCCACATGCATTGTCTGTAGTACAAGTGATCGTCACACAATGATGTTGAGCCTAGGTTAGCTCTGTAAAATCCAGTGGAGGGAAGGCCGTATTTTTCTTATGGGCATAAATAAAATTGCATTTATACATGTACCATGGAGCCCACAACATTCAGAAAGTACAGAATGCCTTGGCAGTCTGTGTACTATATCACAGATCACATCAACTATGATCTCATTAGTATCACCAAAGAAATCATTTAAGAACTAAGGATTATAGCTGACTGATAATGGCACTAGATTCACATCATGCTGCATAAGACCTTGCCAACTACTTCAAAATGTTGTTACAGAGAAAATCGTGTATGCAGAAAGCACTGTCCTCTACAGCAACCTTTTTTTTTTTTTCAGAGAAGAAAATAAAAAATTAAAAATGAACATGTAACATCTCACAAGATTAATCCAGTACACAGAACTGACACAATGAAGAATACAGAAACTTAGTGGACAAGAAATTAATAGAAGTTTAGCAAATTAGACTGTTGTGTTTGACTGACCTTCACCTCCTTTTATTGTACAAACACTTCGGGATGGAACACCTCAAGTTCAAATTAGACTCCATTTATTAACCTAACAGCCACATTTCAACAATGGTCTGTCAGTTGAAATAGATTACAAGAAATTATATGAAATAGCATTTATATAAAAATAAATGTGTAAAATTCAAGAATACTTGTAAGGACACTACTGTCTAATTTATAAATGAAGTACCAACATTTTTTGTCACAGGGACGCAAATGTTCATAACTACATTTAAAGTAATTAATTAATTAATAAATACTAAAAAAAAAGGACCTCTTTTAGACCTCTGCATAACAAACCATCCAACATGAAAGGTCAAATACTGTGACCCAACGAATCCTGTTACAAAAAGATAATATATATTATTTACCGTGCATTTATTATTTCAATTTTATCCTGTGGAAGATTGAAATTCAGGCTCACAAGTTTGGTGCCTTGAACTTTTAGTTGCCCCTCCACAGCTGAAGAGGAATACATGTTGGTTCGTAGTTTAATGCCAGTGCTTGCATAATAGGCATCAACACCCATTGTACCAACAATATCTATAGCAACACTGAAATAAACAGAACAGATAATGAAATTTTCATGACGTATAAAACAAATAAATTTACATCTTATTTATGAATACACTTCTTCTTCTTCTTCTATCGGCACTGCAACCCTTATGGGTTATGGCCTGCTCAACTATCGTTGAGTATTCTCAGCAGGAAGGTTTTTACAGAGTGCTGTTGCCAGCAGCAAGTCAAACTTCCAACCTGGAGGACCAGTGATTAGAACGTTCCAACTCCTGCCACCAGGTGTCCCTCACGTCTGAAACGATGCGAGTGAACCCCAGCAGCAGAAGGTGGAACGATGGGTGAGAAAGTGCCGAGAATTTTGCCAAAAGTGGCGACTTCCACATCACTTTTGGGTTCTTTTACATGCTGTAAATTTATGACATGGGACCGACGGCTTTACTTCCCTTCTGAAGGAAGACGCGCTGAGAATTTTTCCGCCTGAAAAATCCGACAGCTTCGGCCGGGTTTGAACCCGCGAACTTGGGTACCAAAGGCCGGCACGCTCACCTCTAGACCACCGAGGCACATCTTATGAATACACTGATATATAAAAATAGCTGAAAAGCCTCAAAATAGATAACATCAGAACTTAGGATATATACCTTGGACGTATTTTGCCTTCAACTTCCAACTCATGCGTCTTCAAGAAGTCAGCAGCTTTAAGGGAGCCTGACATTTGTAAGTTTACTGCAGCTGTGCCAACAGCATTCAAACTAATTGGAAGTCCTGTTGCAGTTGGCACAACGTAGCTGGTGTCTAGAAACAGTGCAGCCTTGTGGTAGTTTATTTCCTTAAAAGCAAAACATTTATGTTAGCACAAAAACAAAATGGTTTGAAGGCAGAGTCACACGAGACTTGCAATTATTCATATCAGATACCTGTCATTGTTAAATACGTTATCCTTTATATTAATTACAGGCGGTAATGTAATGTGTACGGTGCACAGTGTCCATTAGCCAGCCACAAAATAGATTTTAACAGGACAGCCAATGTAAGTGTAATGTAACACTGAGGGGTGTTCATGTAACCAATATTACAGTGCAAAAGCAATAGGTATTAAATATTATGAGTGTGTGTATGTGTTCTTGCCTTAGTAATCCAGCATGCTAAGTGCATGCATCATATTTTATTGTCTTGTGCTACCATATTTCTGCACATTAACGGGAGGGGGGGCTGATTTTCTCTACAACTTTTGTTCGAGACATTTCTCATTCTAAGAAGAATTAGTCAAGATACGAGGGTTGGAACTTTAATAGTGGCAACTATTTATTTACAACTGATACAAAATAGATACATGTTTCGAAGTTTTACTGTCCTTCAATGTA
>JGI20166J26741_11665029_pt1 | contig 11112 bp, 7 predicted proteins | sample TergutCu122P5_FD_26741 | JGI IMG/M metagenome (IMG submission 26741) | reverse complement strand
ATGCTATTCGAGGGAAGTTACCCATCAAACTTATTAACCCTGTAGTTTGCAAAACATATCGAGAAATGTAACTTTGAAATTACCAGGTTATGAATTGATAGCAGGTACCATTGGACAGTATAAATTTGTAATATGATTTAGTTAAAGTATCTGTTGTAGCAAACATTTAGCATATTAACTCAATTTTGAGTGTACCATTGAAACCTGCAAACCGTTACTTTACTCTATTTAGAATAATTACCCTGCCAGTTCATATAACTTCTGACCGATTTGCTCAATATTTAGTTGATTATACGTACATTTGTCTACAACACAGTCAAGAAGCTTACATATTGCTTACAGAAGCAGACGTTAACCGTTGTAAAAAGGGTACTTTGACTACATGTTCAGCTGACATTGCAATCTATAATGAGCCAGCACTGACTTGCGAAGCCAGTCTGGTTTTTCAGACAAAGAATACTCCCCAACTATGCCGACGGAAACTCCATATTAACCACCCGACACCGTTCTTGCATCGTTACGGAACACTGTGGGTGTATCACTTTACATCATAACATCAGGTCACACTGCATTGCTCAGATCTCGACAACAAGATGCCTCGTAGTCTATCAATCAACGGACCTGGACTTCTCCATAACTCATCGAACTGTCAAATGAAATTCAACTACTACCTGAACTACATGGAACAACGCAAACAGAGGTCGATTCTTCAAAAAACTTATCTACCAGACAACAGGCCACGAAATTCAACAACTGAACGATGTAACAAGAGAAATCCAGACACTCGACAATATACGCTCAAGGATTGATACACCACAAAAACCTACAACCTTGATTCGCTCTTGCATGTACATCAGACTTCAATGTTTCAACAAAAACGAACAAACTGGTTCATAACTATTTCTACCTCCCTTTGTACAGCTCTAGTTCTTAGCATCCTCTGTTACCTTCTTTATTGCCACCTGCGCAACACATTGTATACCCTCCCAACCCAACACCAAATCCGCCACTTCTGAAGATTCGTCGGAAACACATGAACCACATCGCGAAAAGCAAAGACAAGACCAGGGAATACTGTTTGCTTCTCATCCTTTACAATGAGCAAACTAACGTCGCGGAATCTATCACACGAGCCGAGATGAATATTGACTTCAAGTCATCAACCCCAGATGCTAATATCATGTTCACCTACTTACATCTCAAGGCCGCAAACACCAGCCAGGTACAGTGGACTTTATTATCTCCGTCAACGCAACAATTACTTTTGTACAATGCTATGTATACATATTGTGAAATTTATGTAATATTCCTTTCCTTTTCCATACCCCACACTCCTATTATTATATATCCATATTATTATTATTGTTATTGCTATTATAATTTTTACTGGAGAGCAAACAGTTAACATTTTATTTTAACAATTTATTATGTACTAAACATTTCATTCATTACGTGCTAATTTTCTACACATACTTTAATTTGGTTTGAAACTTAGCTACGCCCCTTCACCCCAAATTAATTTTTTAGAGATGGGCAGATATAAAGAATGAAAGATTTCTTGCATTTTTATGATTTTTTGTAATTCTTTATATTTAACTAAGTTTACTTCAAACATTTAACTTATATAGTTTCATCAGACACGGAAGAGAATTAAATTAACCGTCTATTCCACTAAACTCAGCAATACCTAACAGTTTACACACCCTTGAACCCGGCAGTACAACTCATAGTTCGCTACCTTTTTAGGAATGTCATGACTCGCAAGCCTTTCTCTATATATTTCTCCTTAAAGGCCACTGACACAATCACTCGACGTCTAAATTTGTTGCTGGCAGTTACGCACCACGAAATTGAAGATAATTTGTGAAACAACATACAAGTGAAGTATTGAAAGTTACTATAACATTTTATAATGCTGCTCAACTTTATCTTCGTGCAAGGCAAACATTGTTAACTGCGTTTAAATTTCAAGTTGAGTACTTTCGAATTTCATTTCGATTATTTTATATCTAAATACTAAATTTACGCATTACGAAATATACAGAAAGGCAGGATAATCATTCTAAACAATTACAATGCCCTATACATTTATTTTATTGTGTGAATTACATACTTTTCTTTTTGTATTATTTGTTTATAGTAGAATATAGAATTAACCTGTTGAAACGAATTATATAACTAAACTATTTGTCCAGAATCCCGTGACGATATGTCTTGATTTTGCTCAGGAGTCTGAGGTGGTGGTAGCGCTATCTAGAGATCTTAGTTATTTCTATAAAAGTTAGTGTTTGTCAGATAAAGTTTGATGGTAGTCAAGTCTTTCGTCTGATAGGCACTACAATACTGCCCGCGACGTTTCAGAAGGGAGTAACGTCCTTTAACACCGAGCCGGAGACCTCCTCGCTATGCACCTCGCGGCCTCCTGACGGCCGACCGGAAGCCTCTTCATTACACAGCAGCCGTGCTCTACACCGCGGCCATCATCGTTGGGGAAAACCCAGCAGCATACACAAACTAAATCACGGCAATTGAGCTGTAATTCATACGACACCAAACTGTACAACTTTAGGACCATAATATATATCGTTATTTCTTATACTGTGATTGTCACTGGTGAACAATCCCACAGTATCCAACAGATATGAAGTACATTTCAGTGAGCTCTCATCTGACCGTTTACAATTCTTTTGTGATTTATTTTATGACTCTGTGAATACAGGTATTCATCATCACATGTTATTTAACCAATACAGTTTAAGTCCATTAATCCAGTACCCACAACACTGAACAGGTACCAAATTATCAAACAGTAACTATATTGATCCCTTACGGCAAATTTTTGTTACTGCTCCTATACCACTCTACACTGCCAAAAGAGTCCAGTTTCATACGTATTGTAAATCTGGGTTGGCAACGATTTATGCTGCTCCATAAGATTATGGAATAATTCACTGTACCATTCTGCAGCTTCAACGTCAGCAGAGAACACTTCACTACTTCTGTCCAGTTTCTAATGCCATGACATTTTTAAAATTTTGCATTTGTCACTTGTTTTCATTTCATCACAAAAAGATAACATATTTTTTTCAATTATCATAGGCCCTGTCATGGGTTTTCTTTCATTATGCTGTGCTGTACACCATTTATGAAGCACCTTGTCCAATTGCGATTTAGGCTGCTTCAAAGTGTCACTTTAGAAGGCCTTTCACACTTTTGATTCCATAAACAACTGCAATTGGTCCTTCTATTTCTCTGTATCATACACTGTCAACAACCCAATGTTGTATGAAGCCAAGAGCACACTTCAGCTTTCACCAATTCCAAGCCACCTAATTATGTCAAGTTTCTGAGGAATCTTTAATGACATGTGCTTCCTCTTGCCTGCAATACCTTGTTCATTCACCTTTGGATCTTCTGAAGCCCTTATAATACTCAATAGGCTCACTAAAGTCCAGATAACATGAGACAGAGTCATGAAATTGGTATGTGTACTGGATGTTATCAAGGCATAACTTGAAGGCTTGGGACTATTTTCCTCAACTGCCAAAGTATCTGGATTTCTGAAGTATCAGTAGCTAGATTTTAAAAATTCTACTAACTACGTATATAGTCAAATAATCTAGATCAATTGTGAACGGCACGAAGAAGGGGAGTTAGGGTAAGTCTGGAAGTCAAATCACATTCGCCCATAACAGCTATGTTACAAGTAACGTTTCGTGTTTCATTTAGCATGGATTTAAGAAGACAATAACTAGAAGGGTTTGTTATATCTTTGTTGTTAATGTAACTGCAAAAAAGGGAGAGAAAATGCCTCTGAATATTTGAGAGTGGAACAAAAAGAGAACAGCTGATACTAACAAGGAAATTTGTTTCAATTTATGTGATTTCACCCCATGCAAATTGCTTTAGGAAAGCAACTACCATAATAAATGTGGAAGTATATGTACTTCAGGCTACACAGCACCAATGGTGTGATGACTGATGAAACGCAAAGGATTAGAAGGAAGCAGTGATGTTCTGATTGTGGGACCATCACAGCATTTACTGGAAACAACAGAGGCAAACTACTTACTCCATCAGAATAATCACTGTTATGGTTGGGATTCAAACTTCAGACATAACAAATAAAAATCTTGGGATGTTACCATTATGTCCTTCTGCACAGATGATGTTAACAGTATGATGTACAGCAGAAATCTGTAATAAAGCAGGAATAGGGTGACTTATGAGATATAACTTAATGTGGGCTATGACAAAAAATAAGATACATTTACAAAGCATCGTAAACAAAAGACAGACAACACCGTGTAGCCCGCCTCACAGAGAAACAAATGTGTTAACTACTTGCTCAAGAAATGAAGTTATCGGGCACACAGACAGATGTAAACAGCAATGGACTCCAAGAAAAAATATGCCTTTATAGCAAATATGCTACTACACGAAGTTCGACATTGAGACCTTTACTATAAAAGGGTTTATAGTGAGTGTGTAATCTTGGGAAGCACAGTTATGGACTGTAAGATGTGTAAACAGAAAATGACATTTCTGCTGCTGCATAGCATGAACTGTGAATATTGAAACAGCATGTCAAATGTTTCACAGCATAATTTATCAGATGTGAACAACTTCTTCTTTGTTGTTTACTGACTGCATTTTAACAATGTTACATTGTGTCATATGAGACGCAATAATTGTCACAAATGACAAACAGGCAATGAAAGGGAAGGATAGAGCCATGAGCACTTCAAATTACTAATACAAAATTCACTTGGACAGAGGTAAACCACAAAAAATCTTCACTAAAAATAGATGGTTATCAAGCTGAGATCTGAAACTGGTACAATACTGCTCAACTACAAGGATGGGTCTGACAAAATAGTAAAAACCTTCACACAACAATCAAGATGAGATTTGAAACCAGTACAATACAGCTCAACTTCAAGAATGGCAGCAACTGAAAATAGGAAAAAAGGAAGTGCACTATAGGCAATTTTATTTTTGATGACTACTATGATGTCATATGGTTTGTTTATTTGTGCAACACTGATCTTGCCTGTTACATCAGTAAACAAAAATCAGGTTCCTTATGCAGTGCATCCTGATCCACACCCTGCTAAGTGTGCAGTAGCAAACATGCAGTGATGGCTTAATAATGGTGCTGAATTGTTCTGTAGGGATGGTATTATGAGTAGTGTCCTTGACTGACAAAAATGGCTTTGATCTGGAGAGTGTGGTTAGGGTCACTTATCTCCAGGATAACTTCTCAGAGAATACATCAATCCTGATAAATATGCCTCTACCACTGCATATAGCACTTTCCACTGGTTCCAGTTCGTTGGGTGTCCAGTTTGTAAGAAGCCTATGGTCAAACGCATGCTCACCTCTAACCAGTTAGAACACAACAGTAAATAACACTATCAACCCACATGCACACTACACAACTACGCTCCAGTCAACTGTACACAACAGTTACTGGTCATAAGTTACTAACAGTCTGACTTCACTCTGAGTCACCACTGCCAGAGTTAAAGCTCTTGCTGTGAGTCAATAACAGTCACAGTCATCACTTCAAGATTCTTGTCACAAATGCTACAACCACCCAGCTACAGCCACTCTGACTTTTACCAAACATTAAGAGTCCATAAAAGCATTTTTAATAACATGGTGTAGCCTACAAAACACATCATCAGCGCTGAAAGAGTATTTAATTGCATCATATAAATGTAAGATTACATTCAATACCTTCTATCATGGTTGCATACATTTGCTGTTGTGTTTACTCAATGCACACAAACACACACCCAACTAGCAAACACACAAACAAGTATAAATTTCAATGGAATTTCATCTGTAAGACACTTTTTTTTTTTAAATATACACAAACAAATAGGATATTTGAGAATGCAATATGATAAAAAATTCACTGAATATGTGGATAGAATAATATTCAAATTCCTATTCCTCAGTTGCAGTCTTGTAACATTTGCAAATTTCAGAAGTCATGAATACTGAAGAAACCTATACTACACTTCTGAACCATAACTGTACCAAACATTAGAGTGCAGAATCTCTGCAAACATTCATTAATAAAAATGGATTTCTGTACTCAAAACACCGAATTCACAGTAATGGCCATTAGTGACTGACTCTATGTAGCAGAGTCCTTCTTGTAAAGCTACTAGTTCCTGATCTAGTGAAGAAATTACCTGTATTTCCTGGAATATGAAGGCTCATTACTGTGTTCACAACCGCCCACCACCTGTCCTCTTCCTAAGCCACATGAAACCAACCACGCCTTCCCATTTTAGTTCTTGAAGATCAATTTTCATATTATCTTCCCATCTATAACTAGGTCACTCAAACTTTTTCTGTCAAAACCTTTATCTATTCCTCTTATTCCTATATATGCTGGTTATCCAGGTCACCTTACTAGTTCACAACTTGAAACAGACTGTCCAGTTATGTCACATTCTTTACATTAAAATTTAATGTGATTGGGAGCTATGTGGTTCAAATTCCAGCTGTTTATAGCCAGGATAGAATTTTCACAGCTCTTCAGAGCCTATCATGGCAACTGAGCAGAACTTTTTTGGTGATGTTCATGGTTCGTTACCTTCAAACTGCATTTTCCATTCACTCCTAACCGTAGGAGGGCTGCTGTTTGTGGAGATGGAAAGATGATGAAGATACTTCAGTGTGTAATTAGAAAGGGTACTGTACATTGGATAAACTGCAATATACTTACAGTCTAGATGAGAATGGAAGTCTCCTGGGATGTGATGCTCTGTCGCTGGGTGTGTAATTCATGTTTCTCAGATCATAGTGCCTTCAAAACACTGGGAACTGCATACCCAATGACACATTTTCACATCCCAGAACATCTGAATCCTAAGCAATACCACTGCCGCAACCTCAAATCTAGTATTGTGAAGATGTTACACTACCAAGACGAACCACCCAAGGAATCATTGTACAGAGGCAACAGTCTATGCAAATACACTGAATTTCTTGGGAGACATACCCAATGTTGGTAGAGGTGGTAGGGAGACAACCTTCGTTTAAAAGATATATGTTGTACTGTATTACTTTTAAAATATATCCAAATATTTTCAATGTTGTTGTCAAAGTATGAGTTTAAAATTATACCGTAACCTCAACTTTCAGTAGTGGACAATTTTCCCCTATACAGTATTTTCAGTGTAGGACAATCAGGCCTCAGCTGAAGAAACTGGAAAGGGAACTAAACATGTACAGTGGTCCACACATTTCATTTAAGGTACAAGTTTAATAGCAGACAGTACAAATAGAGATGTCCTACAACTACAACATGAATATTCACCTTCATCTACAAGCAATTCAATAGGAATAGAAAGGGTGAGGATTCAAGTCTCCTGGATTGTGACACAGTGTCAATGGGTCAGTGGATCCTGGCATTTCAAGGATTGTAGTGCCTTCAACTTCAAGGACTTCCTGGCCCTGAAGATGAAGGTCTTATAATCCAAATGTCAGGAACCTCTCAAGTAAGGTCATTGTCACATCCAAGGAGGCTTGAATACTCAGCAACACTGCTGTGAGAACCTCAAATCTCATAATACCCATGCTGTTTATTTCTAACTGAAACATAATGTATGGAGCCAGTATTTATTCTGAACTTTCAGGTAAAGACCTAAAGTAGCCTGGCTGCTAATTAACTACCAGAACATATCTTCAGTCACTGTTTCAGATCACCTGCATTATGAAGTTTAATTCTATGTTTCTTCATATCACCATTTTGGGAAAATCCCCGGCCACAAATGTCACAGACGTAAGGTTTCTCTCCTGTATGTGTGCGCAGGTGCCCCTCGAGATGTGGGCGACGTCGGAACCGTTTGTTACAGATGGTACATGGAAAGGGCTTCTTGTCTGTATGTGTCTCACTATGAGCATGCAGTTGTGCTGGAGTCTTCAGGGCTAAGCCACAGACCTTACAGACATATGGACGCTCACCAGTATGAGTTCTAATGTGGTTATCACGACCATGCTTTGAGGACAGAACCTTACCACATATGTCACAAGGGAATCCTACAAACTGTCCTGTATGGCACCTCATATGCATTGCCACCTTCTGCTTTGTGGAGAACTCCTTCTCACAGACAGAACATGGGTAACTAATGCCATCCTTGTCTTGTTCTGAGCGTGCATTGACCAAACCATGCATATTTTGTTCGTGTCCCCTCATGTTCCTCTGTCTTTTGAATGCTTTACCACACACCTTGCACTTGTGTGGACGCAGATCTGAGTGGCAAACTTGATGATTTTTCAGTAGATGCTTCGTACCAAAACGCATTCCACAAGTTTCACACACAAATGGTCTCTCACCTGTATGCTTTACCATATGGCGTCTCAATTTGGCACCAACATGGAACATCATTCCACAAACTTCACAAATATGTTGTTTTGGAATACCCTGATGGATGTGCTGCTCATGAACTCTTAAACTAGCTGTCCTTTTGAAAGATTTTCCACACTTCTGACAAATGTGGGATGTAGCAGGAACATCCTTTCCATCAGTTTTGGATTTAGTATGTGTAAGTTGATGGTTTTTGAAGCGCTGCTCTGAAGTCAACATCTTTCCACAATCATCACACTTACGTTCAAATTTTTCCTTATGATCTATTTTCAAGTGCTGTTTCAAAGATGACAGAAAGATAAACCCCTTTCCACATGGTTGACATATGTATGGTTGAGGGCCTGTATGAAGGCTTACATGTGTCTTCAGTACATTTTCATTCCTGTATGTCTTACCACAAATGTCACACTTTACTCTCTTTTGGAAGTGTTTCTTTGTATGCTCTCTCAATGATTTTTTAGTCAAATACTTCCTCCCACATATGCTACAAGTATGCCTCACAAGTTCAATTTTCCCAGGCATGGATGTGTTAGACTTCTTCAAGACATCTGTGTTTTCCACAGATTTTTTGTAAGTGTTTTTGAGTTCCTTCACAATAACACCAGATTCCTGTTGTGACACTGCAGATTTGTCCAAGTCTGTCACTGAAGAACCAGATGGCATTGCAGGAGATGAGGATGGCTTGGACAGGAACAGGCCTGTGTCTCTCATGGGTACTGCAGATGGTGGAGGTTTTAAAGTTCTCTCCAGTTTCAGAGAATACCTGTAAGACAAATTGTACACAGTAATTATCACACAGATCACTTGGGTTACAAGGAAGAATCAATTAACTTAAACTATAAATGACATCTGGACAAGTCTCACAATTACACAACACAACTAGTAAGGCTGAAGGGTAACAAATGTCTCAACAGTGTTTATCTCTTTTTATCAGAAGAGCCAATTAGCAACACTAATAGGTACAACCTTCAAATCCCATGGCTGATATACTTCCTGCTCAATATGCCAGCATCATAAAATATACATAAATGGAACTTTCAATGTTATCAATACTCTTTTTGTGTTTTCATACAGTACTCTTGTTATATAAGTACCAATAAAATCAATGAGTTAAAGGCACAATTTTTTAAGAAGTAATCTAAATAATCATCCAGAAATAAGCACATAAATTGGATCATATGATTAAGGATGACTATGCAGTCAATTAAATTGATACCTTATAAGGCACTTAATCAATTCTTATATTTCCACCAGTCAGAGCCTAAAATTTAGCAATTCCCTGTGGTGTATTGTCATAAATAAGTATTAAAAAATCCTGTTCATCTCAAAAATAATCAATGAACTGATTACCTCTGAAGTACTCTAAAAATTATACTGTTCTATAAAATACAGTTTGTTATGCATGGATATAGAATTTAATATTATTTATAGAACTTTTTTTTTCTATTGACAAAGGTAACTAAATCAGCGTACAGTACTTGTAACTCCTCTGAAAAATATAAATATGTAATCTGTTATCACAATGCTTATCAATATTTTCAATAACAGCAACAAAAGGATGGTTAATAAACTGATTTATAGTTACTTTGTTCTATTGTGACTCCTTGTCACTGGCAATCTATGATCAAAATAAATTAACATACATACATAACACAACAAAATGGCTACCAATAACACTTAAATGAAAGCTACTGTGTTTACGGATTGTTATATTAGGGTTAAATACATTCAGCACTCTAAATGGTTGAAACATAAATTCATGTGGGTGAATGCAAGAAACACTGCAACAACTGTAACATCACGATCATTATATTCTCACACATAAACTTTTTAATAACATCTCAATCATTTTAAGTAAAGGACCAGAATTCTACTCATTACCAATTGACACATGTAATAAAACTACTCTGGTCTGTACGACAGACAAGAGTCCTAAAAATATTTCTAATGGATTAAGAAGGAAAAACACACACCATGCTGTGTCATCCATAGCACGTACAAAGAGTTTCAGGATTATGTTTTCATTTATAAAAATTCTGAATGACACTTGAATAGTGTACCTCTTCCTGACTGGCCTGATTAGCATGCTGATATTAATATTACTAAAATTGAACAATAAATATGCACTGCATATGTTCTACACTTTACACCTCATGAAATATCCATAATCCTTCATGACCAATACAATTCCTTGAAAGACTAGCCAGTCCACCACACACACACACACACACACACACACACACACACACACACACACACACACACACAATCAGTACACATGTTTAGTAGTATGTATGGCTTTAGTGGCTTGATTGCCAAAAATGGAAATATAAGAGGGAATGGTTCATGTCACTGGTTGGTCACTAAATGATTTCTTGAGGAATATTACAATGAACACTTTATTTTCACTTTTAGTTTTCATTAGTCACATTACATTCTAATAGGTTAAATAACAACATACGTAAAACCAATATATCATTGTAATTATATTCCTTAATAAGAAGCTTATGCAACATACACACTCTGAATGTTAGTGCACATGAACTCAATCCACAGTCCAAAACTGATGCTCTTCTAATGCCACTTTACAGACAAATGTTCATGTAAGTTAAACAATATTTAGAAATGTCGGAGTACCATTAAATATTTTTATGTATTTTAATGAAATCAACACACTAGACTAATATAGTGTTGAGTAAAAAAGTGCATGTGTTGGTGTTTTA
>JGI20166J26741_11664807_pt1 | contig 11113 bp, 8 predicted proteins | sample TergutCu122P5_FD_26741 | JGI IMG/M metagenome (IMG submission 26741) | reverse complement strand
CTACATTGAAGGACAGTAAAACTTCGAAACATGTATCTATTTTGTATCAGTTGTAAATAAATAGTTGCCACTATTAAAGTTCCAACCCTCGTAGATCATTGCCCCAAACACAAGTTAATCTACAGAATTTGAAATTCAGGGGACCGCACATTCTGATATATATATTCTTATAATAAAACCAACAAGATGTACTAATTTCTCAAATTTATTTTTGGAATAGAACTCCACATGTTTCGGACAGTTTCTCTGTCCACCATCAGGATGGAACATCCTGATCCCACTAGCAAGCAGTCAGCATAACTTGTATAACATATACCTGTTGCTGGGTGTACAGTGCTAGACTCCTGATGGTGTACAGAGAAACTGTCCGAAACATGTGGAGTTCTATTCCAAAAATAAATTTGAGAAATTAGTGCATCTCGTTGGTTTTATTGTAAGAATTAATCTACAGACTTCTCTTTCCACTGTTAATTAACACGGATTGCAATATCACCTAAATATCACGAATACTGACATGTAACCTATCTTGGAGACTGACCACTTTTTACACTAAACTGTAAGTTTTATACAAGCAGTAATGAAGTACAGCACATATGTTTCCTGTCACACGCATAGCAACACCGGTAAATTTTAAACTTTTCATCTTACATTTCATACTTCTGGACCAACAGCATCACTGGCTCATTTGCTCAATGAACAAAGTGATACAACTCAGAATTTACTCGCTACATGGACACATATCACCACGGAAACTCGAAAAAGCAGTTCTAACAGTTTTTCATAAAATCTCGGCAACGAGTTTGTGGTAACACATGCCTATAGTACACACTAGCAGATGTCTGCATTACACAGTAGACTACCCACAGTGACATGCCAGAAAATTCCAAGCTCTGTGAAAGTAGCATCCTAGGCTTCCCCATCGATAACAGTATATCCCACCACTGAACACAACACTCTGTTAGTTACATCCATCTCCGGTGGACCTTTCAACGAATTTCCTTCAGATTCGTGTGAAAATTCACATCCATTTCGTCGGTCTTCAGAATTGCCGATTTCCAACTGGTTTATCTACCAAAATTCTTCACGCAATTAGTCTCCCAACAGTATCAGAGCATGTGATCAGTACAAATTACAACACTGACAGCAATGCCATACCCGCCAGTAAGACTGTTTCGGTCAGTCAACACTTCAGCGAAGCACAGCTGGAGTCGCATCTACATTTCCGCAAGTACAATGAAGCTCTTCCCTGCTCACATGTACGTGCTTGTGTACATGGCACTGCCTGAATGTCATCCAACACCGAGAATAACTGCTCTCCAAACACAACTGTCTGGCACATTACCATTTACTGTCATATGTACATGCCACCAGCCAAGTGCCACATGGGTACGACGAGGCTGTAATGGTTATATTCTTGTTGGAACTTAAAGCAGCGCCGACGTTGCGGATTTAGATGTTCTTGGTTGTTACGCTGAGTGGCAGGGTTAAAGATTCTCGACGTTTCGACGGAGCGTACCGCCTTCTTCTTCAAGGGCCAAGGAGTAATTATTCTAGGACTTCTTGAGAGAGACGGAGTGAGATATTGTTTTTAGCGTCTGAGAAACAACATACCAACACAGACCCAAATCCAAGATTCGTCTATTTCTCTACAAACACGTTTTATATGGTATACGTATGGCAATGGCGATTATAATACTAATTACTACCCATGTAACATGGTTTAACTTCATACGCATCGACCTATCTTCGCGAGTGTGTGACAGCCCCTTGTAATATCGGCAACTTCTCTGACACAGCAGTCAAGCAACTAAGCCTTCAAGATTTCAAAGGCTCTTCTTTAGGAAGTCATTATGGCAACCACTGCACAAATTATACAGTAAAACATAATTAAAACAAAGTAACAAAAACAAGCACCAACTTACCCACTGAAAATATACAAAATAACCCTGCCTCGTGTTTAATGCAGTACAAGTGAAATTATGAATGTTTATGACCAATGTGTGTCGGAAACAAAATCATTAACGCCTCTCACCATTTACTGACCAACATTTATGCACTACTCAATGTGTAATAAACCATACACAAGAATTGGTCAGTAAATGGTGATATAAACATGATGCACGAAAGTAGGGCATTAAGATCAGTAACTCCTCACCAAACACGGGTTTGTCCTGCGCGGTTTTAATTCTGTCCAATACAAAATAATTCTAAATGTGGGTAAAATTTGGGCCAAAAGTTGAACATTTTAAATACGCGCGTATAGGAATATAACCTACAAACAGGAAGAGACCAGCCACAATATCGTACATGTAAAATCTGCACCGCCATCTATCTACGGATATAATGTCAAAGATTCGGGCTGCCGCAAATTCTTCACACTTTTCAAGATGTAAACAAAAACTTTTTTTAATGTGCCCACCTTCAATAATATTTGCATCTGTGAACAAAGGTTTCACACAGTAGCCATCTCGTCGGTTCACACTTTCTTCTGCACGAAGGGCAGCAATGAAGATTGGCGGCACAGGCTACTAGCTGACACTTCAGAAGACAGGAGACACAAGACAATGCCCTCAAGTAGAACAAAATTATTATTATTATATGGTACAAAAATCGTCCAAGTGTTTCAACGAAACATTATTAACGGCATCCACACATACACATGTAACATTAATTTATTTTCGTTTCAGCAGTCAATTCCAAAGACACGCAGTTCTTTATCATGGGTCTGTAAGTTATCCCCATTCGAAAATGTACAGAAATTTGTTTTAATAAAAATGGCCCGTTTTGTTTGCCGAAGGAAGTAGTTTTTTCTGTCAGGTATACGTGTCACCGTGGCGATTTTCCTAAAACTGGAAGGTCAACAACCATTGAACACACACACACACACACACACACACACACACACACACATATATATATATATATATGTTTGTGTTTATTTGCAATGAGTGGTTTGCAACCCAACAATTACTATTTACCTGAACATTGTTGGCCTTTATTTATCAGCACATAATTCAAAGAAACTGCCAATAGAAACACTGAACGAAGTAATTAATGGGAAACAATAGGCTCCATTACGACTACAGACATGAACAATTAGAAAACGTACAGTTTGGCCGCGTGCCACGAATCAGGTGCTCGCTATTCAGTCTCCAGTGACATAGACTTGGTAAAACTGTCAATTAAGTGGGCGATATATAAAAAGCTATTTATACGATGTTCAATAAGTATACATACTAGTGACTAAGAGAAGACTCAATCCGTAAAATACTGTAGACAAGAAGAGTCATTTTTAGAGTCGTTCGCAAAGAAATTACGAAAAGCAACTACCTTACTAGCTTCGTCATATCTGGCCGAACGTAACAACTTGACTACCAACGGACGGATTTGCATGAATATTCGTACCGGTGCTTTTTACTCGGATTTCTAAAAAAATTTTAATTTTGGTTAAAACAGGGACAAAAAGGCACACAACATGAAAACCTCCATACATTTACGTACGAATGGTTACTTGGGTTATAAATGTAGCTATGGTCACCTTGGTTACCAATGTTCCTTTGGTTTCAGTACACACCTTTGTTACAATGGATACCTTGGTTGCCAAGGTTGCCTGTCTTCCTTGGTTGTTACGGTTACGCGAACGCGCCAGAAATTTCCTGTCTTTTTGGACAACACAAAACGTGATAGTTGAATAACAGAGTTCAGTAATCGAAATAATATAGTACAACGCTTTACCTCGTTCTAAACCCGTGTATAAACAGTTTGTATTCAGGAGGCATGCAATACTGCGCTGCCTGGATATCTCCGTAGAGTACTTTCCATGGCGCACAGCCTTACAGCCACACTATAGTACATAACTTCTGTAGCTGTTACAGCATAATGTAATTAACAACCTACTGGTAAAAAAATAAATGCTTGTGTTTACAGGGCTGATCTGCTTAAGTACACGTAGAAGGATGCATGTTTGCCTAACAAGGAACTTGGTAACATTTATGAATAGTGGGAGCATTAATTGACATATCAATTAGACACTCCACATATAACGTATTACGTGCCATTACTTACGTCCAACGTAAATATCCGGCAAGTTCCCGAGTGTATGAAAATGGGAATGCGAAGTTAAAAATACAAAACTAACACAAAGATATGAATACAAGGATCGGAACAAAACTCCGCCCGGCGAATTTAAGAGATTCTCGTGCAAAATAATAAATTTCAATCCTCCCCTTTCCCACCAACCCCATGTGTATACGCATGCACACGCGGGTGCGTACCCACATCCCACAAGTGCCCCTTATTTCTGCACGAAAACATGACCGTATAACTTTACTACAAACTTTTAATGACATATTTTCTGGGAATTCACGACGGATGGTCGTGTAACCCGGTTCAGGGAGCAACATGCTTTCATGCAAAATGCGTCTAAAAACCAGCATTCTCAAAGGCGAAAGTCTATCAGCAAGCGAACTTACACAAAGCACAGAACAAAACATACACAAAAAACATACCCGTGGTTCACTGCGACCTAGTAAAACGACAGTTGCTTCTATACAGACAGGATAAAAAGAGCCTCAATAACTGTTGTACCTAACAAAGCATAGTAACGGAAATAAGAAGCGAAACACACAGAAAACTTCAACATTCAGCCAGGTTGTTCTGCCGGTAGGATGGCAAATGACACACAACGAAACATAAAAATCATTAGTCACATCGTTAGTACATACTATAGCGCAGTAAAATAATGCAATAATTCAGAAAAGCGTATGTTTTAAAATCAGCGAGTATGAACACAGCACATACTAGAGTCGGCACAGAACTCTCTCAATCATGTCCACCATCAGAATTCAAACGTTAGGAGAGAGTAGGATAGGACAGCAACAAAGGAGTTCAAATGTCAGGTCTATGTTTTCCGCATTCGAAATCTAACAATAATGGCAAAATACGATGCAAAGAACGCCCAGTTAATGTGCATCATTGTAATAATTACAATGTCTCAATTCAAAGACGAAAAAAACTGAGGATCTGCCAAATGCCGAGCTTATCAAGAATTAGGTCTTTGAGAAAACTGGAAGTTCAATGCCGTGTTCACAACAGCCTCCTATCCACACCCATCCATTTCTTGAGGCAGATGAGTCAATTCTGCAGTCACAACCAATTTCGACATCCTTCTTAATATTATCCTCCAATCTATACCTAAGTTTCCTCCCTCCAGTGACCTCCTCGCTTCAGGTTTTCCGATCAAATTTGTGAAGGTATTTCTTTCCCTCCTATAAGCACTACATATGCCACTCACCTCCCATGAGCACTACAAGTGCCACTCAGCTCCTATAAGCACTACTACATGCGCCACTCACCTCCTATAAGAACTACTACATGCGCCACTCCGCTCTTGTAAGCAATACATGCGCCACTCACCTCCCATGAGCACTACAAGTGCCACTCAGCTCCTATAAGCACTACTACATGCGCCACTCACCTCCTATAAGAACTACTACATGCGCCACTCAGCTCTTGTAAGCAATACATGCGCCACTCACCTCCCATGAGCACTACAAGTGCCACTCAGCTCCTATAAGTACTACTACATGCTCCACACACCTCCTATAAGTACTACCACTGCTGCTCACCCAGTCTTGCCTGATATTATCACCCTAACCACATATGAAGGGTGCTTATTATGAAGCTCCACATTATGCAGTAGTCTATAGCCTCATCTATTCGAACCTCCACGAAAACCCTAAATACGAGGGCACAACTGAGTTGCTTTAAGAATATCATTTCATAAATTTAATCTTGGCGTTTTCAGCAGTGGTGTTTGAAGACAAGCAATAGCCAACTGAAAAGTTGTAAGCGTTTTCCAAATTTAAGCCGTTCTTGAAGACGAAGAAAACAGTATTCTCCAAGCCACGGCGATGCTCTATTCTCGTCACGTATACAGTTACGATCTTATAATATGAAAGTCTACGAAGCTACGCGAGCACTAGCAACTAAAAAAACTGCAGGAATTGAATGTCGCTTATAGTGGCAGAGCGAGCGAGCGTGCGTGAACTTGAAAAGTTGCCTGTACTTGCTATTTGTTCCCGTCAGTACATAACGTTCGGCGCAGAAAGATCTCTCAAAGAGATCCACACGGCTCAGGATAATAACCACTTCCCGAGTCTCAAGATGAGGGTATTGAACGTCGGGTTCCACAAAGCGCTCGCAATTCCTTGACCAGATCCGCCACTGTCTGCATTTCATGCTCTGTGCTCCAAGGACTTCGACATACACATTATATTTGAAGATATGCTAGAAATAAGCCGCAAAAAATTATCACGCTGCCAAATTCTCCATGAATTGACCAATTACAGATGACGACAAACCAGACGCGCGAGGTAATGTTAACGACACGGTACGCTCCGCTTCTACGCGAACATTTTCCTTAGGCATACTCTGGATTACGTAAGCCACTGACATCCTGGGTAAACGGTACTGAACAGGCCTATTAATGAAACGTACTCTTTTAATCTAGGCGCCCTATGCTAATATTAGAAGAAGAGATAGCGTTATCGAAATGTTTCACGAATTGTAAACACTCGCAGAAGAGTACAAAACACAACGACTGTGCTTCTACGACATGAAACCTATTTCTTAAGCCTTACCTACAGCCTACCGTTAATAGTGTAAAAGCGCGTACAACAGGCCCCCAGAAACTGAATTAGTAGCTTATGGGCACCATGCATTTAAATGGGTAACACTTCTGCTGAGTACTGGGAAGTCCGGAAAGCAAAGCTTGGCACTTAGGGTGTCTACGCTGAAGATTTTCGTGGTACACCGTAATCTCTCTGTGTATACGAAGGGACAGTATCTTTAAACTAGGCCAAGATCGCTTCCTTCTACAATACAAGAAGACATTACTTCATCCGTCAAATATCGCAAGTTATTTCCGGCGGCCCGCTTAACAAAACTTCGATGTGACATGAACAAAATGTTTGTTACATTTGAAGCAAGTAAATAAAAAGACGGGAAACACCGATTTCTTTTAGGCCAGGATAAAAGGCTTGGTGTCAAGATGGGACAAATGCTTCAAAGTCAATGATGTGGATTCAAAAGTCTGATGTGCACCATCTGCTACCAACGTGTCATGTATACATCGAAGTTACAACAAAGTCCTGTGCATCACAGTCAGTATCACCTTATCTTTTGATATACATTTGTTGTATATACAATACACCGAACCAAAAGTCGACGAATCCGAGTGAAGGAATACTGTAAGAGCGGCGAGCGCTACACTGTCTACTGTCACGCGAAATGGTCTACATGAACAGCAATGCGCGTTGTCAGATAAAATAATTACCAACTGACGATGCGTGTCCAACGAAAACAGCAAAAACATTTAATATGAAGTTTGTATGTCTGTAAGTTACCATCCCACCAAGTTTCAAACTCAAGGCTACAGTGTTAGTCATACAAAATCGGAAATAAATACAGATGTAACACGGTCGCGCCATGTTGCTATTTCACACTTTACACTACTACCTGAACAACTTGTAAATTTAAAAACCAAACTATTACAATACATAATGTTATGATGAAAGGCTGCATGATACTTGTGTTCCTGTCAATTCATCATGACGGTCTTCGGTAAGTTTAATTTTTAGTGAGGATACCAAACGACAAGGCTCTCAAAAAACGAAAAACTGCATCAAAACTCGTTGGTCTGAGAACAAACACACAAGGGACATTTATATCATTAGCCTCACTCTGTTGTGAGATATGGAGAAAGTATTAATAAATACAATACGATCCGAACAAAAAGGTCCATATTCTCTAAGCAGATGTCCTACGTTCAAATGATGTATAAAACATGTTCCTGCAAGGTCGAGAATAAACGTAGATGAACAAACAAAGGATGGGATTGTCTTTTTGTATTCAAACACGGAGAGTATAATCGGTTTTAGAAACATCGTATTTGACTAATCTGCTATTTACGAATTCTGAAGTCCACTCTCGCGTGAATAAAAGCTCTATAATCTACGCTCATGTTACGCAGCGAATCATAAGATTAGTGATGGGAACATTTGCACTCAAGGTAGTGTTCTCGAATTCTCTTTTCTTTCGCCAAACGCATTTTCTGCCCGTCCGGCTACATCCATCGATATCGAAGGTAGTTAAATTAACAGAATAAAACCCTCTAAACACCTTCATCCTATTCCACACACACACACACAAACACACACACACACACACACACACACACACATATATATACAAACACACAGAGACAAGACTCTAGGGGCCCTGCATATAAAATATAGAGTAGCTTCGTATTCCAGAAACACTCAATTTATTACAATTAATGCACGCACACATACACATATAGGCCTATATATAATAATATACATACACACACACACACACACGCGCACACATACACACACACACACACACATACACACACACACTCACACACACTGGCGACCAGAATAGTATAGTAGGTACAGCGACTCGTTACTGGCTGGACGGCCCGGCGACAGAATACAGCTAAGGGCGACGTTTTCCATGCCCGTCCAGACCGGAACAGAGACCTACCCAACATCCTGTACCGTGGGTATTGGATCTTTTCCGAGTATAAAGTGGCCACAGCGTGGTGCTAACCATCCACCCCCATCTAGGGCCGAGGTTGCGAATTGGTTGGAGACTGTTTGGCCCTTGAAGTTGGTAACAAATCACCATTCTACGCTGCATAAAATCCCAGAGAAGGGATGAACCATTTACACGGCGTCCGGAGCCCAAAATCACGCAAATATGACAAACAGCGAGATACATTGTTACGACCTACGTTGATTTCAAACATTCTTATGAATAAAACAGCAGTCAGAACCATAGGTTATTGATATATTCTGGTCCCACAAACAACTCTCATACAAAGGGGAACACAAAAATGCATGCACGCGCACAACAAACTTGCGCGCGAGAACGTTCACTCCTAAATGACAAGCAAAATTAATACACGGAACATATAACTGGTAACGACAATAAAGTACGAAAAGCCTGTTACAAACTCAGAAAAGCATATTACTGTCAACAAAGCGAACTTTCGTCTGAGCTATCACAATCCCGTTTCCCTTCATCACCATAACTTCCGTATCCCAGATCCACCTGACTGATAAACACAAACTTCTTGCTATACGAAGCGCATCCATCCACGAGGTTCCCTTGACCGACATGACAAATGCATCCTCACGTGCCCTAACTGCGCTCCTGAATGCTGTGCACATTTTTCACCAGACAAACTTACGAAAGGGAAGTTTGCTCGGTTCGCTAGTAACTTCGGCAATTCCACTATCGCTGAACAGTAAATCGTGACGTCCGACGTGGAAATTGTTACGGCGATACCGCTACTGTTATGGCAGGAGACAGAAAGGGGAGTCTTTGGTCAGGACAGTGGTTAACAAAATATGTCAATATTCACATACTAATCCGTTAAAAGAATTAGGATTGCACCCCAAATCATGGGATAATTACCACATAATGAACAAATAAACCTGTCTGAATACGCGGTCTGTTGTAACATCATTAACAAAGGACTAAGAAACATGCATGAGGCAGACAATATCCCCTCGCGAAAATCTCGCAATAATTTCAAGACTGCTGTCAACAGAAAAGAGTACAGAGATATGCAGTTCTTCTCAACTATCGTATAATATCATCTCAAGCACTGGGCAAAACAATTCGGGAGACGTGTCAAGCAATTTACACAGTACTGAATGTGCAAACCGTTAGTTTCTTTTACAACTGTGCCACGATCTGCATCCGTGTCAGCTGTTTTCACTTCGGTGATCAACACTCCGTAAGCCTGCTCTTTCTTGATTCGGTCACTGTATCTTTTCATTTCACCTCGCATACGCATTACAGGCGCCGGTATTACTCAATTCTATAATAAAATCTTCTGACCAAACCTTTACGACAGAAAACAGCAATTACTGACTGAAGTCCTACACGGTAAAACTGAGCTAAATTAGTCAGAAATGCCCTGCATTACCCAGCTGCCAATGCACCGTCCAGAACGGCGCACCTGACATAGCAAATTCAGCCAATTTCATACCGTCCCCAAACTGAAAACTCCAAACGTTTCTTCAAACAGATTCAGTTCTAGCTGTACAGTTTTGGATGGCGCAATTGGAACAGCGTAAAAGAAAATGAACTCGTATGGGCCATATAAACATTTATATACACCAACATAAGCACATAATTACACTGTTTATTCCGTGCATAACTCATGTTACACCAACAAATGCATTAAGTTATTAGATAATTTATGCGTGCCACCTTTTACATAGCTCCTACATGTTTCGGCATATTATCTCGCCATCTTCACACAAATTGTGTAAAATTACAAGTCATCCCTAAACATAAACCGAAAACATGTTTCAGCAATGGCAAATTATCTCTGAACCATGTAAGAGGGTTTATCTTTACGGAAGACTTGAAAGTTTACACAATTTGTGTTCATATGTTGGTAATAGAAAGGAGTACAATCATAACGCATGGAATGAATATGAGATTCGTATGGAGCAGTTCAGAGTACACAGAGTCACATCCCATAAGAGAGTAACCTCAAAGTCATCGCCGAGAAAACCTCAATCTCGCAAATGTTAAAGTTTTCCGTACTCTTTCAATAACTGTGATCCCATTAACATCTCAAAAGAGATACGGAATCAACAGTAAATTCTACATGAACAACACATCGCACTACACCAACCATAGAAAACGACAGCACGTACAAGAGGGGGGAATATAAAGCTGGTAACTCTAATTCAAGTACTTCAAACCCAACGGATGAAAAACAAAAGAGTCTCCTACGTGACGTTAACATCTCTTATAACATTCTAAAGTGGTTCGCTGTTAGCATCCAGTGCTGAAAGAGAAAAACTTCTGTTAAAATGCAACGCAGTCATTTGAAGGAGTTGGTACTCATGTAAATTGAGATTACTTTACATCATCACTTCAAAGTCAAGTATTTCAATTGTTTTAACCCTTAGGCTACTAATTTCGTATATACGAGTATATGGAGCTCCTAGTAAAGCCAGAAATGCTAACGTCGTATATATATGGACCTACGTTTGGCAAC
>JGI20166J26741_11664696_pt1 | contig 11115 bp, 4 predicted proteins | sample TergutCu122P5_FD_26741 | JGI IMG/M metagenome (IMG submission 26741) | reverse complement strand
GCCGCACTATGGCCCTGGGGTCGACTCAGCCTCTAACAGAAATGAGTACCAGGAATATTTCCTGGAGGGTAAAGCCGGCCGGCGCCTAGGGCTGACAACCTTAGCACCTTCATGTGCCGATAGTCTTGAAATGTGGGAGCATCAACTTCTTAGAACCCTCAGGGCCTGTCCAGGCCTATAAATGGATTGCGTATATGACTCTCATAAATATTTATAATTTCCCTACATGGCATTATCCAGCTGGTCTTTGTAATGGAGACACAGTGTGTTGTCTGTGGTGGGTATGAATATAAATAGGTTATTCTCTCGTGTGTCTCAGGTGCAAAGGTGTAATTTTTGCGTCTAAACACCCAGCCTTCTGTTCAATAGAATGGTGAGCTCTTCCCCTGGGGTTAAAGTGGCCGGAAAGAGAAGCTGACATCACTCTACCTGGTGCTGAAGTTAAAAAGCAGCGGAGCTATACCTACATTCATACAGAATAAGTTGTCACAATACTTATTAAAGCTACTCAAAGTTTGCCTATTGATGCTATCTCAGATTACGGTCTATTCAGATATGATGCCGTTTAGTTTGGTATACAAGTACCAACATACTGCCTACAAAACTTTCCTTTCACTTCTACAAGTAGAATAGAAGAAGCCTGTGGATGTGTTTATGTTTACTTGCGTTCACAGAAGGCAGGCTACGTGGAAATTTTGAAATCACGGGTTACGTAACAAAGTTGACACTTTTTAGTGTTATTCCCCTGTAACGGCATGTTTAGAGTGATATTTACCAAAAGTGTTTTAACTTGAAACGAGGAAGAAAGTAAGGGGACAGAATGACCGCACAGTGAACAAATAAAATAGACGGGGAAGCTATATGGAAGAAAGGAGAAATGGAGATAAAAGCACGAAAATATAATAATGTAGAAAGAGATTTCCTTGTGGTTTCCAAAGGGCATTACACTTACTTACTTACTGCATGGAACAGAGTCCTTCTTGGGAAGCTAACAGGTTTTCAGCTAGTCAAGAAATTCCCCGCGTTTTATGGAACCCGAAGGTTCATTACCGTAGCCACAATTTCCCGCCACCTGTCCCTATTCTGAGCCAGCTCGATCCAGTCCATGCCCACACATCCCACTTCTTGAAGATCCATCATAATATTATCCTCCCATCTACGCCTGGGTCTACCGAGTGGTTTCTTTCCTTCAGGTTTCCCCACTAAAACCCTGTATAAGCCTCTCCCCTCCCCCATACGCGCTACATGGGCATTAGGCTAACATATGATAAACTTAATTCTGTTTGTTAGACTATAAACTGTAAATTTAAAATCTCATTGGATTCATTTGTGTGTCTAAAAACCAACGATTTGTCATAATGTTAGGTATTCTAGCTGATAAAAAATCTGAGGAAGTCAACTTCCGCAATGTCTTGCTTTCAACATGGAAGAGACCATAAGGAAAATAAAAATGAGTACAGTTTGCCTTCTCAGTAACACTCCACCGTCACAAAACGCCAAACTTATGTCTGTTATGCGCTGCAAATCCTGTAATGTATCACTCTGTTATCAAAAGGAAACGCCATATAAAAACAACGTGATGCACTCTTTGTTTCTGTGTTTCCATCCTATCGTACGTCCATCCTTTCACTTATCCAACCAGCTTATAATAAATCCCTCCACCCCATCATCTCTTGCTGAATCTCCAGATGGGGTTATGGGAGGGGTTATCTCCCCTATACACAAAAACCGTTATTAATAAGAGAGGGTGGGGTAGGGAAGCAAGCAGAAATCAAATTGTATTAATTTTATTGATAATGAAATTGTGTGTCAAGGGGGGTGGGGGTGGAAAACTGATTACTTCGGAGAATTGGAAGAACCGTAAATGGTGATATTAAAAAATGTTGTGATTTATTGTCTTTAGTTAAGTGTAATATTTATGTTAGGTTAAGAATCAGTCGCAATTAGTTTTTGTAGGGCAGCATATTTAGTGATGAAACAGATGCACGTAATTGATGTGACAGGAATTGCGGAAGTTCAGATAAGAAACGATAAAGGGATCAAGCACAGTAGAACCTCGCGTACAGTTTGCAACACATTTGCTTGTTTCACTACATCTATTGCCGAGTTCAAGGACGTGTAGCCGCCACTCACTTATACACCTTCATGGCGTTGTACGTAATTTATCACACGGATAATTTTTTATTTGTTTACTTGTATTTTTAAATTAATTATCGACGCTGTCAATATCTCAGGCTCGAATGTAAGGACTCTTAGTGAGTGATAAATTGAGAGGCCTGGGATGGAAATGTGGAGGGAATGAGTAAAACTACTAGAATATTCAGCATGAAATGTCGCCAATGGGATTCGAACTGTGGTCCTGCCAAATGAAAATATAATAAACCACGGGCAATAAAACTAATAAAGACACACCAAACATAATTGCGACAAAATTTCTTGTTCTTAAGGGATAAGATTGTTGTATTATTCGGAGAAAATTTCACGCCCTTGTATTTTATTTCCTCTTGGGACAATGACAACTGCTCAGCTGGCCATAAAATTTCCCAGCCTATATGGAAGACAAACGTTCTGCACCATATTAGAAGAGACCGCCAGTAAACACCATCATGGGCCAGACAAGGCATTCCCTTCTCTCACTCCCACATCATCCAAGATAGTGAACATTTCAAATTTCAACGTCCGCCAAATGTTCTCACCCCTCGAAGATTGCTGCTAAAATCTGCATGGACATCTAATGTAACCCATTATTGCTACGTGATTAGCCAGCATCAACTTTCTTCATGCATTCAACCTCATAATACTTGATACTATGTATTTCCTGATCAATTTCTCCGTATCATGTCTCTTTCTGCTTACTCCCACTAGCACCTCCTCTCATACACCTTCAATGTGTGTCTTTCCATTAAGGTCGGAAACTAATTTTCACAACCATTAAAATGCTAATAAAATTAAAATTTGGCATATTTTAGTCTTCACGATTTCAAGTATCAGACGCGATGGCGAAAGATTCTGAGCTTTTAAAATTATTTACTCTCTGAAAAGTTTCAAGGCTTGAACTTTTTACACATGTGGGATGTTAAAGTTTCCAGAGTCTCCAGCTTTCTGGATTTCTGAATCCTGTTTATAGATTTTTGGTAGGACACTTCGGACAAGGTATCAGCCCTTAGCAAGGCCCTTACTTACACAGGACAACAAACATCGGAAAAAACAGACGTTCATCCACGGCTCTAATGAATGGTCGAAAAACAGAAAATTTCACAATACTTAGATCGTGTGACAATTCTAATAGCCAAGCTAATCATAGTGGCAAATAGGGGTAACGGTTGTTTTAACATGAAGTAATACATTTCGCCTCATGATTTGTTGGTGGATTTCCTGTTTGTTCCAAGAATAAACATTTGTTATTTTATACTTCTCATTAACAGACCAGTGTTCGTAATATGCTAATACATGCAATCCATCCTTTTCTGCATAACACGAAACCATTCACCTGCATGTATTTCCTCACTGCACTCCTGTCCTTAGCATAAGAACTACACAATATTCTGTATCTCCCCGCTGAAATAATAATTGAAGTTATTATTTGGATTTCGGAATCGGTATCTTCAAAACTAGATAACAGTCAAGTCATTAATATAAATCCAAGAATTCTTCAAAAACTATAAGAATCTTCACATTTCACTTAATCATTATTTCAAAGTTTCTAAACAAATTAACCATCATATACATTCTAACATTTATGTAAATTTCTTAACTAACCATTAAAAGAAGCTCTTAAGTTATAAACTACAAAGTCGCTCTACACATATTCTAAAATACTAAAATCTTCAGACAGTCTACAGTCAAGGAAATAAAAACTTCAAACCAGGAAACTAATCTACAAGGTCTTCTATATAGAAGTACCTTAATTAAATACTCAACATAAAATTGCCCAAAATTAGGCAAGCGCTAAAATTTTCAAGGCATTCTAGAATATATAAAACATCAAAATTCCATACATAACATCTGTCCTTGGCGGGCGGTTAGCGTAATCGGTATAGCGCCTGCCTACGGCCTGGACGGTCCGGGGATCGAATCCCGGTGGCGGCGAGATTTTCCGCACTTGTCCGGACCGGCCCTGAGGCCCACCCAGCCTCCTGTACAATGGGTACCGGGTCTTTCCCGGGGTAAGGTGCGGCCGGAGCGTGACGCTGACCCCTCACCTCCTTCTAATGCCAAGGTAAAAAATAAAGTACAGCTATACTTCTACTCTCCCCAGTGGCCTTCGTGGCCTATGAAAGGATAAAACCTACCTACATCTGTCCTTATGAAATCTTTCCCTTTATGTAAACTTTGGATCTCACTTATTTTTGTAAAACTTAAAGTTACAACTAAACTCCAAAGCAATTAGCATACTTTCTGTATTACCTGAAAATGGCCAAGTCGGCCGAAACATGTAGTAATGAACAATAAGTACTTGCAATAAATTTTATGTGTAAATGGGCGGTTGCTTCTAATTTAGTTGAGACATAATCACAACGGGATATGCAGAATAAATGTTAAAAATTGGTTTATTTTCTGAAGTAAAATAATAAAATTCAGTATGCTTATTATTTTAAAATTTTCGCTTTATAAAAAGTTAAAGAAATAAACCTATTGAAAAAAGTTTTGAGCCCAACTTCAGAAAAAAAATTCCTTCTTCGGAGTCAAAGGCGATTTTTTCGAACTGCCTTTTATACGAAACGGCGACAAAAAAAAAGTATTTAAGGGCCTCGATTTTTGAGAGCTTTTTCTAATCTTTAGGGGGTATGCAGTGGTGCATTTGATTGTGACACTTTACTAAAAGCATGATGGTCGCGGCTTCGATTCCCGATGGTGTCATTGGAAATTTTCATTGACTTAATTCTTCCGGCCACACTAGTGCAAGGGGATCGACCAGCCTCTAACAGAAACGAGTACCATATGTATCTCCTGGGGAAGGGGGGTAAAGGTGGCCGGTACGTACGGCTGATAACCCTACCACCTACATGTGCCGACAATCTAAAAATTCTGGAAGCCTCAAACCCCTGGAACCCTCCGAGCCTGTCCAGGCCTGTAGAGAGATTTTCGAATCTCTACAAACTCTTCCTAATCTCTTAACAAACAGGTGTTTTATATAATGTAGACCAACAAAATGCGCCTCTGGTAAATTTAATTTAATTTTTCACAATTCCTTCTACATGCACATATTTCGAAACCTAGGGCCCATCTTCAGGAAGACAGTTGTAACAAGTACAGCTACGCTCATCCACATACAGGACTGTTTCTACCGTTGCAAAACCATACTTAGATGAACCAGGGTGTAACATACATACAGACATATATTATACCGTACCTGTACTTGTTACAACTGTCTTCCTGAAGATGAGCCCTCGGGTAAACATGTACATGTGGAACACACTGTAAAAAACTAAATTAAATTTAACTTAGGTGCATTTTGTTAGTCCACATTATATGATTATATCACAATGTGCGGTACGAATAAGACAAAACATGCCTTTCTATCACATGTTGTCTCTCTAGTGAGATCTGAAATTCTGATGGCTATGTCAATGAAGGTTATTAACCTTTGGGATGTACATCACAGATGTTTCTTTTTTCAGCGACCTTTTTAACGACACTGACGATGTCTGAGAATGTACAGCGCCGAAAAATAGAATGAGTGGTAAATAAGGAATTAGAATGAGTTTCGAAAACCACAATCGTGGCGTAAGGGACGTACTATGTCGGAAATTTTTGGAGGGACTGCCGAAATCTGTAGTCAGGGTACCTGCTGTCTTGTCTGAGACTCGAACCAAAAGGTTCCTAAATGTAAGTCTGGATTGTTATGTAGTTTACGTTGAAGACTGAGGCAGTTACTTCCTCTGAAACATCGGTAACCAGCTACCAGTCTCGGCGGTGTCATATCCCACAAAATATCATTCTTGATATCCTTCCTTGTATGATCATTATTACAGAAGTTTTTTGTTTTCTCAATTTTTCTTTCCATTTTCTCTCAGCACCTACGTATTAGGTTGAGGTAGCGATTCTCCTCTTCGCTGCATTATCTTTCTGCCCTTAGTTCTGCGACACCCTCCTTTATCATGATCCCGTTCAGTCTCTCACGGACCCCATCAAAGCGGCCATATTTCACCCCGCCTCACTCCGTCTCTCTTCCGCTCTGGTGTAGCTGCAGAAACCATTACAAGCTCAAGACAAGGTGCGGATAAGTCCACAATAATTGAATTGTCTCTCTGGAGACTGTATGCTGCGTACGTATACTCAGTTTCTCCTTAAAATGGACATTCAACATTTCTACGTCTGGCAAAACCAGTAAACACAGTTTAGTGTTATGATCTTAAAGAATCACATCTCGAAATTCTACTCTTTGCTTCAAATGGATCACAGCCGCTAACATATAATTACACCCTTCCGATAACACAGCCATAGAGCAAATTACTTCTACGTACGTCAAAAATGTCACAAACATAAGTATTAAATATCCACTTCAATATTCCATTCGCACCTGTGCGTACGTCTTCAAATTCTTCTTCTCTTTCTATCCTTTCTACGTGCTCCGCCCATTTAAAATTAGATTTTAAAACAGCCAATAATATTTCATTCAGGAAGAAGCACAAATTGCACAGTTTTATCCACTACCGCTATTGCCTGTCTCTGAAATCAGAAACTTGATCTAAAATATACTCAGCTTACTTTCTTCCCCGAGGTCAAATGTAAGTCCCCAAGTTTCGTAACCTTAAAAACTACTGGAAAAGTTATATTTTTGTAGCCAATATTTTAATTTTTCCTTTTTAGACAACAAGTGGGAAGGCAAGAGTTTCGGAACCAGGATACCTCTCGATATGAAGCTGAAAAATATTTCTTTTGTCGGTATAACTGCAGAGCTTAGTGACGAAAAATTGGCTTCCCTCATGTACTCAGAAAATCCACGGGGTGCTTTGTTTTCGACCGTCGGTGTACTGTCCGAAAGTTTTCAACGTAAGACTATATGAGGGTTTACATAAAACCCTATATTTAAGTACGGAATTATAGGCCGAACTATTTTAATTTCAAATGTGAACTGTTCAAGACAACCTTACCGTGCCTGAAGTTCAAACAAAGCCTAATGGATTTCTCGCAAAAGTGGCTCACGTTGTAGAGAATCACTTAGGATACAAAAATTTCGTCTATCTCATGTATCTGACGATAGTATTCTTCTGGGTTAAGAGAACATTATAGACATATGGCTTGTAGACGCAGTGTCACATTCCACGGGACTGATTCAGTGAACTATGCGGTTTCTCATCCCTGCAGGCCGAAACTTTGACAGTATGGACATTTGTTTCAATATGCACTAAAGTACCACTGCTACTAACACTGTCATTATTACCTGCCGTTACAATAAGTACCGGGTCTTCCCGGGGGGTAAAGCGGTCGGGGCGTGGTGCTGATCTCCAGCATCCTTCTACTGCCTACTTACGAATGGGTTGGGGCTATACCTCCACATCCCCTCCCGCCTGCATCATCACTACCGTCGCAACTATGATGGTCGACAATCACCACTATCAACACTAACACTAGCACCAACAAAGCGGTCAGAAGAATATTAATGTAGCAATTTACGATGGGCTGGGAACGAAGAGTGGATATTACGTAACTAAGGAACTGAGTTGTTTATACAGGTCGCCTGGTGTTGTTACAGCAGTGACATGTAGGCAGTCACTTGTGGTGGGAGGGGGCACGCCGTGACGCAGTTGGTTGGGGCACTGCGCTACAAGCCGGAAGGCCACGGGTTCGATTCCCGATTATGACATTCGAATTCTTCAATGACACAGCATCTAACAGAAGTGAGGACCACGAATATTTCCTGGGGTGTAAAGTCAGGCGGTGCGTAGGACTGACAACCTTACCACCTTTATGTGCTGATTGTCACGATATCTGGGAGCCACAATCTCTTGGAACTCTCAGGGCCTGTCCAGACCTGTACAGGGATTGCTTTACCTTTTTACGATTGGCTGGATATGTAGCTAGGGTAATTATTAGGTAGGTCTATCGATGAACTTTGTCATCTATACAGCAGCACAGTGCTGTTGCTAAGGTAGTGAAATGTAGCAGGTTCCGATAGATTGGATATAGAACTAAGATAGACAGTAGGAGTACATATCGAGGAAGCGCGTGATTTATGCAGTAACCAAACGGCCAGTGGGATTTACAGAAGGCCGATATGGACTGAAGTTATAACTGCTCAACAAGATAGTGTGTGAAATGCAAATACCAAATTATATTAAAATCCTTTCATTAGTACGAGAGACGTAACAAGCACATAGTGAGAGACAGAAAACCTCAATATTATGAATTATTTCATTCAGCATTGAAAAATACGTGTAATAAACTAGTTAAGAAGACTTTTAATCCTCTAAAGCGAAGTGGCAAATATACGTGCCACCTGCTCTAACAACAACGCATTTTTACCACACTGTGTATCCGTGTGTGCCCGTAGGATTATCATTAAAAAAAAAGACGTCTACTTCCCTATACAAAATTAAATGGTTCGTCTTTGAAATGGAGAAGCGATATGTTTAGTGGAAGTTAAGAACTGAATTTTTGTACACTTTTAATTCAATGTTTAGACTTACGAGTGTCACACGTGCAGTGCAAGGTCTACTTTCTTTACCAATGTCATTGAATGAGCGAGGCTTTACGCTTATTCTGTACCCCTATATTTCCCTACGCATCAATTCAGTGATGTTCTATTACCTGAAATCGCGGCTGTCTCTCGTAGACATTCGCGTGCTGTCAAGTCAGTTCCAGAGCCTATCTGTCCTGTAGAAGACCGTTACATGCCAGCGATAGTGGTGGACTCTGACGAATGACTCCGTAAGACACAATTCGTTCTTGGGTTTTCCCGTCTTCCAGATAAACTAAACCATGCAGTTAACCAGGTTGTCGCCGAGTTAGGAGACAGAATTGGGAGTATAAGAAGGGTATAAGAAAAAGTCGGATCGAGAAAGAGTTTACACGCAGTAAGATGGCGACCGCATTGCGGGAACATTAGGGCCTTACATAAAGTGGCTCAGATAACGCTACTATTGCACTGCAGTAAGACGGATGGGCCAATTTAAACTTCTCTTTCCCTTTACACCTTTTTAGTTAGGCACGAAAAGGGAAGGAGTTTTTGGAAAGCTGAAATAAATCGTTTTAACAAGAATTAAGAAGAAAGCTCTGACAAAGAGCTTTTACCCTTCTACTTTCTCTCCTTTTCAGAATCTTTTACAGCAAGAAAGAACAAATACGTTCAACGTTGTAAAAACAACAGGAATACATGCGCTACCGCCATTTTGTTTAAGGAAAAGAACAACACAAGCCACAGCTATGGTACAGCAAAATAACATGAAACTTTGTAATCTCTTCCTTGGGTGAGCAGAAGTTACATTTCATCACTATTAAAAAAAATTAACTATGAATGGCTTCTTAAATAAACTTCAAGCCGAATATGTACTGGATCGTAAGGGATATTAAAAATAACAGCACGAAAGGTTGGTGTGTTCATGCTAATGTGCACAGGAGCGTTTTTTTTTAAATTTAGTATACATACATACAAGCTGACAAACAAAGACCACCCACCTCGATAACCACCGGTTTGTAAAAGACATATTACAAATAATTAATGTAAAAGTACGTGTACATGCAGCAGGATTCCTTTCACTAACCCTTTAACGCCTGGGGCTTACCTACAAAAAGCAGAGTGACTCACTTCCTGCCTCTTAGAAGACACAATGTCTCTCTGTACGCTGTTGATGTTGTTTAGAGGAATTATTGCTGTTTATTTTTATAATCATAGGCCAAACATACATACATTTGTGGGCCAAATGTAGATTTTTGTTTTCAAGCAGGTGGTACTTGGACCTATAGTAACCACTGTGCCTTCAAAGGATAAATTCCGTTGTCACTAAGTAAGTTCAATAAAAAATCTTTCTCCTTCCAGTCTGCTACCTAAAAACACAAAGATTAAAATATATAAAACTATACTTTACCTGTTGTTTATATGGGTGTGAAACATGGTCTTTTACGTTAAGGGAAGCTCAGATATTAAGGATTCAAAATGTCGTCTTTTGGGTTGCCCCACAATGCAATCCTGTATACCTACCTGAAAACCAACTTTTGAAGGAATAAACGCCTTTATCTTATGGGTCGACACTGAAGTTGGAGACAGTGTAAAACCTAAAAGATGACAGTCTCAACATTCACTTCCGTGATAACTTCAAATACTATATGCGCATGTATTTAGGGTGGGCTACATGAGGACAGTGTGCTGAAAATGCTTGCACGTAAGTTTACAGAGAAGAGAAAGAATATTTACCACACACTGTCATATGCAAGTGTACCATGTTCTGAGAACTATGTCACTAAGCAATACGCTATTATTTGCGTAAAGACAGAAGAAATAGATTTAGTTCTGACAGAAGCCATTAAATTAAAAAAAAAACGCAGACTAAAACAACGGAGAGATGAAGTAGGCTCTTTTCATTTACCGAGAAATCCTCTCATGGAAGGGGGTAGGCGGAGGCAAGACAGATGACCACTTACTTTCAATAACTTCGGGAAACAGATCTGAGTAGACCCAACAGAAGACAAAGTAAGGTGGAAACTATCGGGCGAAGTTTAATGTTAGGGAGGGGAAGGCTGCTGTTATAGGGTCAAGAGGTCTGTCGTTTTGGGGTGGCCGCTTCCACTGGACCCGCAATACGTCTTGCAGTCTGGTGTCCTTAGTCCCCCACCCGCAATCCCGCGAAATGTTCTCGGTAGGCCGAAACTTAGTGACAATTTAAAAGGGTTTAGTTTTATAAGGGTTAGAAAAGAAGAAAGCTGCGGTGGCAAAGAGCTCAATTACAAGTGAGGTGTGGTCATTCATGGTCCACTGGACAAAATATATTAAGGCAGCGTCTATATGAAGTGTGAAGTTCTCACGGTGAAGTGTAGTAAGCCGACCATTACTATCTCTTGGAATAAAATGGTAAGCAGTTTTTTAAATAAGTATGGTTAGGAGAAATATGTCACTTTTATATTTCAGGATAGGAGAGTTACGAAAATGGGAAAAATAATGTACCTCTGAATAGG
>JGI20166J26741_11664585_pt1 | contig 11120 bp, 6 predicted proteins | sample TergutCu122P5_FD_26741 | JGI IMG/M metagenome (IMG submission 26741) | reverse complement strand
TCCAATGTCTTTGTGATTAGTTGAGAAGAATCATCGGGTGAAAATTAGTGGGATGGCTGAGAATAATTAGGCGATAGGCTGTAAATCTATTTAGGAGTGTAAGTTTGATTCATTATTTTTATATTATTATATTATCTTTATTATCTTCTTTCTGGGAAGATTTCAGTCTTGTGGGATATGATGCCTTGAGTTTGTTAAACAGTTGGCAACTTTCAGTCTGACGAGAGTTGAATTTTATGTTTTTTTGCACCGTGCATTGTAATGTAATTATACAACATAAACCAACAAAATGCATGCTTTCCAAATTAATACTTTAATTTTTTAATTTTGACAACTTCTATGTGTTTCGAACCCGAGGGTTCATCTTCGGCCAGACAGTTGTATACGCAGTTATGGTATGGTATGTTCTGCATGCTGAAATTACAATAAAAGGCTTATAAGCGTGTTTTTCGTTGCTTTATGTTGTATAAAGACTTGAATTCTCATCATCACTGAGAGACCTGCAGAACTTGACCCTCTTCTTGTGTTCTCTCACAGGCTGGATGTGCTTGGTTTGCATTTAAACGATTCATGCAAGGGAAAGATGATTCAGCATTCGCTCCAAGTTATGAGGCAGATCCAGGCTCCATCCCTGTCGGAGCCCCGTATGCCTCGTATCCTGTGGCACAGGAGGGTGACGGAGGGTACCAGGAACCTCCATTTTCTGGTAGTCAAACCAGAGGTGTGTATTGTGTTGTGTGGCTCCTAACACAGTCTGCTGAATGCGTTTCTTTTATGGAGAATATTATTAATTGCATGTCAAAGGTTGGCATATTGTACCCTCTTTATGATGTGTTGAAGGAAACAAATGGTTGTGGGAGGAAGATTTTTCACACACATTATTTATTTCCTTACTTATGGCTTATGTACTGACAATAGATCCAGTTCAGATTCTACATTGTTGATATTGATCAACAGTGTAGTAACTAACCAGTGAAGGATGTGGACATGAAATGTATACTTTTTTTTTTGCCCAAATACTTTCTGGTTCTCAAGTTTAAATATCTGTACTTATGTGAAAAATATGAGAGAGTTAGAACATTTATCCCATTCCTGCAAAACATGTTTGCAAGTTAAGTAATCCTGGTGTGCCTGACTGGAAGGTGCAGCATGTAGTTGATTTTTAAATTCCAAAATGATATAAATTACCCTTAAAATATTTGTATGGGTTCTTATGCCAGCACAGATGTGCTGTTGGTGTATTTGTAAGCAATATAATATTAACTGATGCAGGACTGATGACACTGAAACCAGTCATTAAAACCATCTGAATGAGTTCAGTTACGTTAACATTCTCACTACCCAAGTTATCATCCTCAAAACCCAAGTTAACATCCTCAAAACACCAAGTTACACATCCTCAAAACCTGAGTTAACATCCTCACAACCCTGGGTTACACATCCCCAAAACCCGAGTTAACATCCTCAAAACCCCCAAGTTATGCATCCTCAAAAACCGAGTTATCATCCTCAAAACCTGAGTTAACATCCTCAAAAACCCTGAGTTAACATCCTCAAAACCCCGGGTTACACATACTCAAAACCCAAGTCAACATCCCACAAAACCCGAGTTAACATCCTCAAAAACCCCGAGTTACACAACCTCAAAACCCAAGTTAACATCCCCCCAAAACCCGAGTTAACATCAACCCCCCCCCCCCGAATTAACATCCTAAAAAACCCCGAGTTACACATCCTCAAAAACCCGAATTAACATCCTCACAACCCCGGGTTACACATCCTCACAACTTGGGTTAATATCCTCACTTTTTTTTAGATGCGTATGCAAAATTGTGAAAATTGACTATTAGCTTCATCATGGCAATCTGTGCTGCCATCCACATGGAACAACTGGGCTCCCACTGGATTGATTTTCATGAAATTTGATATTTGTGTATTTTTTTAAAGTTGTTGACAAAATTCACATTTGATTAAAATCTAACAAGAGTAACGGGTACTTTTGTTTGAAGTCCTACATACATTTATGATAATATCTCTCTGAATTATTTGTAGAAAGAGAAATGTTTCAGACAAAAGTTGTAGAGAAAATCAGAACACACATTTTGTGTTCACTTTTTTTTTTTTTAAATATTGCCTTTGCCTTTATGGGATAATGTGGAAAAATATGGTAGATCCAAACAAGCCACAGATGACAATAAACTATGGCACATGCTGGATAACCAGGGCTACAGACACACACTTAAAATACGTGATACTTTAATTCTTTTCCACGGCAACAGTGGTTATGCAAATGTGCTTCGGTGTTAATTTACATATGCATTGCCTGTCTTGTTATAGTATCCTCCCCAATTCCATATCAGTTTACTAACTGAACAGTCCTAGTTTCCTCACTAAAATTCTGCTTGCATTTGTTATTCTACACATTCATTGTAACCAGCGTCATTTATTCTTAATCATCCTTCTAATATTAGAAAAGCCAGCACACAGGCAAGTGACTTTTCATGTAAATTTTCCAGTGTAAGATATTCTTTTTAATGAATGGGTGTGTCTAATTTTCACGCGTACCATGCAGATGGCTCCTTGATAGTGTGGTTCTTTGCACCAGACCAGACTTCATTGCTTTTTACGTGTAATTGTAGATGCCAGTTTTGTGCCTGTAAAAAGCTGGCAAGAAGAGCATCAAGTGACAGAATTGGCATAATGTTTTGAAGAGGGTGCAAGAAATTGGGAATTTAAAATGAGAATCAAAAACTGTTTAATCCTTATAGATATTTGATGATTAGGTTAGCAGCTTGAGTTCCTGGCTTCACAAATTGACATAGTTTGAGGATTACTGTCTTGAGGGATGTGAAGCCATGCAGCCTGTACCAGATGCATAGTGTCACATCCAGAAGGACCATAATCTTCACCTGATTAGGGTCATAAAGGTCATATACCGTGTATTCTCAAATCTAATCCGCACTAGTTTTTGCTGATTTCTTAAACAAAAAAATGTTAGTTTGCGGTTCTAATCTGCACCTTTCCTTCAACTGCCTCTTGCCTACAAGGCAGACTGATTGAATAGTATTGGATGTTACCAACGCTTTAACCATTTTCCGACTAATGCGCCGTGTGTGAAGTAGTGACTGGGTGACGGATAACGATTCAGTTATGAGTGATGATAGCGAGTCTGATGAATAATAAATTATATTATATAATATTATAAATAATAAATTATTGTATTGTTCTTACGGCACGTACAGCGGCTCTGTTATTTTTCCAAAATCCAGCTCTTGACCACGAATCTCATCCGCACGCGATTCTGGTCCGCATCTGATTTTTTAGCCCTCTGAAACTGTAAAAAGGGTGTGGATTAGATTTGAGAATATACGGTATTGTTACACAAAATGTTGCATCCTTCAGGATATTAATTGCTCTGTTTCTTTGCAGGTGCAATAGGCACAGATTTCCAAGCTCCTGCATATTAAACCTGGCAACATGAAACTAGTAGTGAAGAAACCATGTGTCATTATTAAGTTTGTTTTCTCCAAAACACTGCAGCAACTGGAAACTTTTGAAATGCTGTCAGTCATCCGTAGCTGCTCTGTAGCAGGACTGGTCAGAATTGTATCACTTTTGTAAAGAAGATTATGAGATATTAGCAGGAAGGGCTGGACAGAAGGGCACTGTAGTTGGTATCAAATTTGTTGTAAATGAATATTTTCTCTGGGTAACGAGATTCTTGTTTCGGAAGACAGGTCTGAAATGGTATTGGCTGTCGTGCATAGTGTCTGCGTATGTTTGGTTCTGGTATGAGTATTGTCAGACGACATATTGCAATTTGTTGAGGCAGTTTACGTGCAAAAGCTGTGCTCGGCTATTTACACGGTCGGTTACTACGTACGCTGAAATTGTAAATTATAAATACACTGCATTGTTCAGTTTTGTGTGCTGTACTTAATATCGCATGATACTTATGGCCAGTGGTTTGATTTATTTTGCAAGTTTACTTTTGAGTCTCACTGTATGCTAGTTTTACTTTGATTTTCATGGACAGATATTTGCCTTTGAAGTAGTAACAATAATGTCTATTGTAAATATGCAGGTTTTGGTAGGAATTGTGTTTGCTGTTTTTTTTCCCCAGAGTTTGCACAGTATTAGCTGTTGTTGTATTTCAAGTAGCAATGAAGGAGGGTCGTGCAGTACGATCTGTTGACCGTACTCGCTGTGTTCATAGTACCAGAAGTGTTTCATCGTTAGAACGGTGTCCTTTGTGCCAGGCAATGCATAATTAGGTCTGAAAGATGCAGCTGATACAGTACTTTCTTTGAACAGTGTTGTTCATATGGACAAAAATTATGGTACGCTGGATGTTCTGGAAGCTCGCCATTCCTGACACATTCGCATTATGTCAAACTGTAGCCGTTATGTGTTGCATTTGTGAGTTGATTCTAGTCTGACTGAACTGCATTTAACTTTAGGCTGGATTTCAAAATTTTTTTGTCTTCATTCGCCTAGAATGGCTCTGGAATTCATGATGTCATCTTTGGTCGATGTCTGAGAATGCTTGCAGTAACAGTACAGCCGCCTGATGGTAACAGGTTCGTAGTGTTAATGTGTCCAACATACAGATTTGTATCCGCAGAGCCCCTGTACCCTGTGAATTAACGCCCATGTGTGCGAGTTCACGACGTTAATGCACACAAATTTTGTATTTCCCTTCGCTTCTGCTTTCAATTCAAATTTTGACAAACAAAAATTCAGGGTGGAACAGTGCATGGTTATTAGACCTGGGATTGGGCCAGACAAATCACACTGCCTAGATGAGGGGTTCAGAAAAGTAATGCAAGTTTGAGTCAGGCTGCTTGATACGCTTAGATGCCTGTTCTTTGTGCCACATTGTTCTGCAGCTGATTTTTAATAATGAAGCTGCTAACAGGTATATTCCCACTTGGCTGTGTCAGTCTTAGTACATTTCTTATGGCTGCTACTTCTAATTCATGTGCCATTTATTTTCTTTTATTTACATTTGTATTGTTAGAAGTGGAAGATATTAGGGACATCACCGATGGAATTTAAATTATCAGCGAGGAAAAGAAATCAACATGAGAAACGTCTGATCACCTCTTTCGTTTTTGTGTGACTGTTTGTTCTCTCAGCTGCCTGAAGAAGTGTGCTTTCAACATGTTTACCTTATCACAAAAAAGCTATGTCTTGCATTCTAGTCTTGTATCCTGAAGTGCACTTTTGACTTTTGTTGTGTGTTTTTGTTTAGAACATGTAAGCTCCCTATTCTCTTCAGGTGTGTTGCTGACTTGCATGACGATTAACAGTCACAGAAATGTTGCATGTGAAGAAATGAAGTTAGTACAATGGATTTGTCTTTGTTGATGTCGTGTGTATGTGTCTGTATGTAATGCAGAGTGGCTTAAGATGTAACTAGTGAACATTGGTCTAGAAAGTTGTGATTTGCATGTTGTTTTCGCAAGCCATATTATAATGTACAAACATTGAGCTTTTTATTTTGAGTTGCCAAAGATTTCTTTTACAGATGATGGTTTTTCAGTTAAGACTGTGTTCACAAGTTTTGTAACTGACAGCAGAACCTTCTCACAGCATGGCACATGCACATAAGTAATGGAAACACACAGTTCACATTCCAATATTGATATTCTGCTGCATGAAAGGTACTGCAGCATTGTAGTTTCTTTGAAAATGAAGGAAAAGTTGTTCTGATCATGTTTGTACACTTCTGGGTGACCTACCCACCTGATTTTTGGTTCAGACATGTCACATGTGGTAATGTACGCAAACTGTATGAGACAGTTCGGACGTGTGACATGCGGTAAGGCACACAATTTGTATGAGACAGTTCAGACGTGTGACATGCGGTAAGGCACACAATTTGTATGGGACAGTTCGGACGTGTGACTTGCGGTAAGGTACGCAGTTTGTATGAGACAGTTCGGACTTGTGACATGCGGTAAGGTACGCAATTTGTATGAGACAGTTCGGACTTGTGACATGTGGTAAGGTACGCTATTTTTATGAGACAGTTCGGACGTGTGACTTGCAGTAAGGTACGCAATTTGTATGAGACAGTTCGGACGTGTAACATGCGGTAAGGTATGCAATTTGTATGAGACAGTTCGGACGTGTGACATGCAGTAAGGTACGCAGTTTGTATGGGACAGTTCGGACGTGTGACATGCGGTAATGCACGCAATTTGTATGAGACAGTTCGGACGTGTGACTGGCGGTAAGGTACGCAATTTGTATGAGACAGTTCGGACGTGTAACATGCGGTAAGGTACGCAATTTGTATGAGACAGTTCGGACGTGTGACATGCAGTAAGGTATGCAGTTTGTATGAGACAGTTCGGATGTGTGACATGCGGTAATGCACACAATTTGTATGAGACAGTTCGGACGTGTGACATGCGGTAAGGTATGCAGTTTGTATGAGACAGTTCGGACGTGTGACATGCGGTAATGCGCGCAATTTGTATGAGACAGTTCGGACGTGTGACTGGCGGTAAGGTACGCAATTTGTATGAGACAGTTCGGACATGTGACATGGGGTAGGGTCTGAAGTTTGTTTTACTCTTAACGTCATTCAGATCAAATGTCGATAACTGATCTGGAGTAATTTATATTATTTTGGTAACTGTTTGTATTTATATTATATCAGGATTTTTTGGTGATTATGTCAGCTGTTGTTTTGTGAATCAGATGATAATTTCATTGTATGCTCTTTATAAGATAGAAAATTTCAGATGTTGTTCGGCTTTATAATATTCTGAACCTCGGTTCATTTCCGGAACTGGGCATGTTTTTCCCTTCTTCGTTTCTCTCATCATACCTGCAAGCATCTTGGTGTTACAGTGCACGGTTTTCACGAAGCGTCCGTGCTCATGATGTGTACACTGACTTATGTAAACAGAGTTCACATGTTTTTGTTTCGTTAATTCCTGTCGGTGGGACATGACATTCTGTTAGCGCTCAGTGATACGTCCTTTGTCTTTTGCGATGTGCTGCCTTATAGTGCGATAGGTCAGTACCACTGTGTAATGTAGGGAAGGGATGGTGGGGAAACAGTGCCATGAAAAGGGGGGGGAATGAGGAAGTGTAAGAGGAGGTTAGGTTGGGAAAAAGAGGTGAAGAAACTGAAGTGCCGCTTTGTGTGGTGTTCGTGGAAATAATTCGGTTTGCTAGTACCTGCACGACATTCCAATGGGTGTCTGTTGTCAGTTACATTACTAGAGATGTTACTGTGTGCCCATTATCTGTTATGGTAGCATTTTGTTGCACATGCAGTCGCAATAAACGTAAGACTTTTTGTTCCTTGTGTGGTGGTGGGTGGCAGGAAGTTTTATAATGTAAACCCTGTACAGTATTGTTGAATGTATATATTGTGACTAGAGTCCTGGTCCATGAGTGGTCATTGTTGTGTTACTTGAGCAAGGTAGCAGTGACAATGTTGGCTTCTAATGGATGAATTTGTATAGGATCTGTAATAGTATCAGTATTAATGGTAGTAGCGGTACATTGTTGATAATACTGATGACCAAAATGAGAGATTTATCGGCACATTAATATTATTGCACATAACAGGCATTAGGGCAGCCATGAAAGTTTAAATCTATGTGTGAAGTGCTGGAGCACGCTGTTGGGTCAGTTTGTTCCGAAGAACCACGACAAGTCAGAAGCATCATTTCCCGCATAGCAATAAGACGTTCACCTCACTTCTCTGCGTTCATTTGTAAGTGTCCAGTGATGTTTATTGTCAGAGTGTCTGAATAAAGCCTGGAGGAGAGTGTAAGATTGTTTTTCTGGTAACAGCTCTGAATGATTTGATATGAAGACAGAGCAGTTTCACTGTGTCACTTGTCTGGTGAATGCATGCATCCACACATCTGATATTAGTTCACAAAGTGTGGTATTAGTTGTGGATCTTGTTCAGCCCTGTTTTGTAATCTAATCCAGTGCTTTTGCATTAGGTTGTAGCTGCCTCAACATTTCTTTCGCGTTTCTTTATGTGTGTTATGTACAATTACAGTGCACATTTTCAAATATGTGTGTGTGTGCGCGCGCGTGTGTATGTATATATATATATGTATATATAGATATATATATATATTATTTATTTGTCAGTCTTGCATTTATAACTCATTCTGAAAATGCTGTTCATTTGTTAATTTCATTACAAAAATTATGTGAATGAAATGTGTAATGAATTGTGATGAACAAAGTGAATATAGATTATTTCAATGTGTATAGTTACAAACGTACATACAAACACGACTTTACCCTGGTACATGATTGGTGTTCTGTCCGATACCGGACCGTATCTTAATGTCCATGCACACGGAACGTTGACCGAACACTTCTAGATGGGAAATTCAGTGGTCTGTAAGTTGACTTTCTTGCAGAACGTTTGCGAAAAGCCTGGATGAACATAAGCGTTTCTTCACTCAGTAATGATCTCACTGCTGCTCATTGTGATGCGTTGTGAAGTGTAGCTTCCAGCAGACCATGTAGTATTCTTATTAATACTCCTGCTTACGTGAAACTACTCGTGTCAGAATGCGAACAGTATCTGACAGAGGCCAACTTCCGTGTCATGTTGGCATTCCCATGGTTCACCTAATTTTTATTCTGTTTGCAGGTGGTTTATTTTCTTGTTTTGGGCTGTAATAATGATTTAATGGTATCAGCATATGTTTCTAAATTTTATTGTGTGTTCTGATTGTATTAAGATATTATTTTGATGCAATAACTTTGCAGAGTTGGCTGTTCAGCACTGCTGATTACGTACGTGTGTAATTTGGATTGGATCTGTCTTTAGTCAAAGAATGTGCTGTGTGTATTGAGAAGGATATTGTAAGGCATTTTTTTCACTAAACTAGTAACTACCCTGGGGTCATATTACTAATATGTATACAACCACATGTTTAAATGACATATATATATATCGTGGAAGTACCAATGATGAAAAATAAAGAGGAAGAAATATTAATGGCTACTTCAGAAAACTAAACATTTAGTATCAGTTGAAAAGACTAATTAAAATGGAAGCTGTAGGTTCATCCACATTTAGTTGTGTGAAAATGATGAATTACGGACAGTAAATGATGTTTGTGTTATGTATTTTTTATATGTTGCCAGCGTTAGCGGGTCTTGCGTGTCTTAATTGCGGATGATTTTTGGTACAGTGCTGTGTTGTACCGTTGTGACATGATCATATAATAACGAATAAAGTAAGTGTTGAAAATTGTTCCATCATTTTCCCATTTATCCTCATAGTTTATGTTCAACTAGTTGCAGAAGTAAGGTAAAAGTCATCCCGCAACAGGCCGAGGTGGCCCAAGGGGTTCTGGGTAAGTTAAGCCCCGGATTTTCTTGACGTATGGCACTACGAGGGTGGTAGGTCGTAGGAGAAATCCCTGGTACTCATTTTCAGGGGCTGAATTGACCCCAGGGCACGTGTTGTTGGGGGGGAGCCACAGAAAAAATCCCGTGACACCACCGGGAATTGATCCTGGGACCGTCCGACTAGTAGCGCAGTGCCCTAACCACTACGCCACCCCAGGCCCATTTGCAGAAGTACTTGGTTTTCCTAAGGAGCCTGGATGATTCTTCCTCACACATAAAGTGAACAACTTGTGCCACCAGTTACCTCTACTGCCTTGCTGAAGCTGACCTACAGGAACGTAGTAGCAGGACAAAACGTCTGTTAGTGAACGTCAGTGCATAGAAAGATTGGTAACCAAACCTGGCAGCAAGATGGCCTGCATCTGAATTCATGAGGCAAAAAGAAGCTTACACTTCTCCTTGCTAAGAGTTTAAGTGATAAAAATATGTCAGGTACCATCAGTGTTCTGTTTTCACCAGTGAAACAGCCTCCCCTTTTTAAGCTTAAAAGCAAAGGTGCCCAAGATGTATTGAGTGTAATTACCCAGAGTTTAGAATCCAAGATAAAACTCTAGATTCTTCTATTTCAATACAAAACTTTCATCAAAATTTTAGGAGACTAAGAAGCAAAAACTGATAAATTAATAAACTCCTAGAGACAGATAACATTTATCCCCATGTACAAGTTTTTGTGAGCATCACATGGAGGAACAGGACCTGCTGCATATCACTTTACCAGGCTATATATTGGGATAAAGTTTCTGTCTTCAAAATCTACAGAAGGGAGGTGTGTGTGTATTTTTGTTCATAAAGGCCTGTCTGTATTTCAGCAAAATTAATATTTCACATAACTGTAAAGAAAAGGATTTAGAAATTTGTGTGTTTGAACTGGAGACTAAATCATCTAAATCAATTATATTAAGCTTATAAAGAGGGCCTACAGGAGACTTCATTCAGTTTATATAGAACCTAGATGGTGCTCTGAAACATCTGTATAAACCTAAAGCAGAATTTTTAATTTGTGGAGACATAAAGACATTATCTCACCGAAAGCAACCCAAAAACAAAAACTAGCCTAACTATTAGTACCATAAAATCTGTCACACACAGTAAATTTTGCAAGAAGAATTCAAAATAACTTGAGTACTGTCATTAATAATATATTTGTGGATAAGAGTAGAATAAATTTATCTTCTACATTTCCCGTAATAAATGGCCTATCGGACCATGAAGCTCAAATTCTTACAACTAATAATATACATGCAACAATAAACAAATTTCCTTTGAAGCAGAGAACCAGATTGATAGACAATGAAACAATTGTGAACTTACAGACTGTACTAAAGAAAAAACTTTGGAATTTGTTTATGCAGATAAAGATCCTAACCATATATTTAACTCATTTCTGTGTACTTTGTTAACCCTTAATATACCAAGCCTAGTTCGTCAACGTTGTTTACCAAGCTGGGGTGCTCGGAGGACCCCATAGTTTTTTTGTAATTTCTCAACTCTTTGATGCGGTAGATTACTGAAATTATGTTTTTTGGGTTTCTGAAACTATAATTCAGTGATTCAAGCATTGTTAGCATCAAATATTTTATGTTTATTTATTTAAACAGAAGTAACTGGGGGCACGGAACTTCTCCACCCTCACTCATCACTCATCCAGCATCTGAACAATGTCATCTTCTGAGCATTGTCGGCGGGCCATTTTTCAAATTTACAAC
>JGI20166J26741_11664474_pt1 | contig 11120 bp, 9 predicted proteins | sample TergutCu122P5_FD_26741 | JGI IMG/M metagenome (IMG submission 26741) | reverse complement strand
CCCGGCTCAAGACTGCCCAGCGGCAGTCCGTCTCCCGCCGGGCCCGGGGGGCGGGCGGTCGCCCCGGCTCAAGACTGCCCAGCGGCAGTCCGTCTCCCGCTGGGCCCGGGGGGCGGGCGGTCGCCCCCGTCGGGCGCGCTGACCGTGGTGGCCGGTCGCCGAACTCCGGGTCCGGAGCGCTCCGACCGCCCCTCAGCCCCCGGGCGGGGCTTCCACGGGGTCGTCCAGCGGGCCGTCCAACGTTCGCGAGTCGAGCCAGCCGTAGGGCAGCGTGACTTTGGCCCGGGGATTGCCCTGGCGCCCGCGTGGGGAAGCCTGGGCGTCCGCCGGGTAGGGCAGGGACGGGTCGAGGTCGGCGGTCAGGCGGTCGATGTCGGCCACGGACGTGACCAGGCCGAGGGCCAGGCGGAGGTCGCCGCCCAGGGGGAAACCCTTGAAGTACCAGGTCATGTGCTTGCGCAGGTCGGCCAGGGCACCGGGTTCGTCGCCGAAGTGTTCGACCAACAGTTCGGCGTGGCGGCGGACCATGGCGATGACCTCGCCCAGTGTCGGTCGGGCCGGGCCTGCGGCGGGCGGGGCAGGGCCCAACGCCACCGCCAAGTCCCGGAACAACCACGGGCGCCCCAGGCAGCCGCGCCCGATCATGACGCCGGCGCAACCGGTCTCGGCCATCAGACGGCGGGCGTCGGCCGCCTCCCAGACATCGCCGTTGCCGATCACGGGGATGTCCACGGCCGCGACCAGTTCGGCGATGCGGCTCCAGTCGGCCTGGCCGCCGTAGGACTGGGCGACGGTCCGGGCGTGCAGCGTGATGGCGGCCAGGCCGGTCTCGACGGCGAGGCGCCCGGCGTCGAGGAAGGTCTCGTGGGCGGCGTCGATGCCCAGCCGCGTCTTGAGCGTGACCGCCATCCCAGTCGGCCCGGCCGCCCGCACGGCCGCCTGAAGGATGGCGCCGAAACGGTCCAGCTTCCACGGCAGCACGCCGCCGCCGCCCTTGCGCGTCACCTTCGGCACGGGGCAGCCGAAGTTGAGGTCCACGTGGGCCACGCCCAGGTCGCCGCACACCGCCACCGCGGTGGCCACGGTCTTCGGCTCGACGCCATACAACTGGACCGACTGCACGGGGTCGCCGGGGTCCGGCCGCAGCATCGCCAAAGTCTTGGGGATGCGCCAGGCCAGGCCGGCCGCGGTCACCATCTCGCACGTGAACAGTCCCGCCGGGCGGACGCCGCCGGAACCCAGCTCGGCCTGCTCGCGGCACAGTTGGCGGTAGGCCGAATTCGTCACCCCGGCCATCGGCGCCAGGACGACGGGGACGGGCAAGTCAATCCGGCCGAGCAGCACGCCGGCCAAGGATAGGCCACCGGCGAGTGCTCCACGAGGCTAGGAGGCGAGGGGGCTGGGGGGGCGAGGGGGCGAGGAGGCTGGGAGGCTGGCGTCCTTCGGGGGTGACTCGTTCGGGCCCAACCCCCTACCGGGCGGTGCCGCGCGCCAGGCGGTGTTGGGCCAATAGCGTCGCCGTGGCCGCCGCCGTTCCCGTCACGAACAGTACGGAATGAACGATGATCTTCCAGACAATCATGTTGTTCATGAACTGGACCGCCAGTCCATGGATCGAGAAACCAATCATCATGCCGAAGAACAGCACGAAAAACCCTGACTTGCTCATCGTCAGACTCCTTATCGGGGGTTCAGGCTGGCCATCGTTCCCGACTGGGGGGGTGGCGTCTGGGAGCGTGGCGTCAGGTGGTCGTGGCGATTGGTTCAGCCACCGCTCATCCTGCCGCGCTGAATCAACCGCGCGCTTTCGCTGGACACTCAGTCCACCCCCTTGAGGGCTTCGACGACGTCGACGCCGCTGATCCGGCGTCCCAGTAGGAGGGTGGTCAACGACGACACCCCCAAGATCAGGAGCAATGCCCCCAGGACGGAGGCGGCGGTGATCTGGACCGTGTAGCTGATGGCCACCGTGTTGAACTGCCGGACGTAGACCCTGAGGAGCCACAAGCCGGCCGGCACGCCGATCAGCAGCCCGAGAACGGTCACCGCCGCGTTGTCGATGATGGAGAGGGCCCGCAACTCGCTGGTGGAGATACCCAGAACCTTGAGGGTGGCGTATTGCCGCTTCCGTTCGTCGAAGGTCAACGAGCCGATGGAGTAGAGGACGATGACGGTCAGGCCGATGGCGAACAACCGGAGCAGCAGGAAGATGCCGGACATGACGTGTTGCCACGACCTGGCGTTGTCCCGTTGGGTGTCGCGGTCGACGACGAAAGAGACGTAGGGGTTGTCCTCCAGAGCATCGAGGTCCGCATCCGGCCCGACCAGCGCGGCCGTCGGATTGAAGGGCAGACCCATGGACTCCCAGGTATCCCGGTCGACGACGAAACCCTGCGGGGTCGACTGGTTGGTGAGTTGGTCGACCTTGAGCTTGGCCTGGCCCAGGTTGAGCGGCAAGGTCAGTTCCGCCGTGTCGGAGGGTTTCAGCTTCATCTGCTCGGCTGTGCCTTGGGCCAGCCAGACTCCGGGCGGGCTGACCAGATGCCCGGACGTGCTGGTCAGCGGCATGAAGTCGCCTGGGCCGAGCACGGTCACTGTGGTGGTGCCCTTGGACGTCGCACTGTCGGCGACGGACAGCTGCATCACGAGCTGGGCCGACCCGCCGATCCCCGGCAGGCTGTCGATCACCTTGGCCGGCGCTCCCGGCATGAAATCGACCCGGGCGAAGTAGGGGGCCCGGGAATCGCCGAAGATGCTCTCGATCTCGCCCCGGATGGTGTCCGGCAGGCCCATCCCGGCCAGCAGCAGCATGCACGAACCGACGACGCCGGTCACCCCCATGAAAATACGCACGGGGTTCGCCAGGGCGTCGCGCAAGGCCCAGCGTAAGGGGTACGACAAGCGCTGCCAGAAACTCTGGGCCCGCTTGGTCGCCCCCCGGTCGGTCATCGCCACGCCGGGGCGGAGCAACTCGGCCGGCTCGCCGTCGGCGCACGACCGCGCCGCCAAGACCGCCCCCACCAGGCACGAGGTGACGACGAAGGCGGCCACCGCCAAGGGCAGCGGCGTGTAGAGGATGCCCCAATCGGGGACGTCGAACTGATCCTTCTGGGCGTTCGTGATGGTGGTCGACAGGAGCGGGGCCAGCGCCAGGCCCACCACGGCGCCGGCCGCCCCGGCCACCACGCCGAAGGCCGAGAAGTGTCGGATCAGCTCGTCCCGGCCGAAGCCCAGGGCCCGCAGGGTGGCGATTTGCTTCGACTGCGCGTCGACCAAGCGGCGGATCGACGTGTACATGGACAAGACGGCCACCAAGATGAACATGGCGGAAAAGACCAGCGAGATATTGCGCAGAGTGGCCACGCGGTCGAAGGCGGCGGCCACCGTGGGATTGGTGCTGTGGTCGGACAAGGCGATGACTTGACCGGCGAACGCCTCGCGGATGGTCCCTTCGAGTGTGGGGAGGTCTCCCGTGGCCCGGACGAGCACCGTCGTGCTGAGGACCGGGGAGGGGCCCCAGAGGGCGGCCGCGGCCCCCTGCGTAATGAAGCCGTAGCTCGTCAGCTCCGGGGCCGTCATCGCCAGATCGGCCGCCCGGACGTTGAAGACCTGATCGGGCGACAGGATGGTGCCGAGCAGCTCGAACGACTTCGTCGTCGCCCCTTGGGCGCCGGGCACGGCCAGTTTCAGTTGGTCCCCCGCGGTCAACCCGTGGTAGCTGGCGGCGCGGTCGTTGAGCCAGACGCCGTCGACGCTGTCGCCCACGGGTGAGCCGGACATCAGCCGGGGCTTCGAGATCTGCCAGGCAGTGTCGTCGACGAGCGTCAGGTCCAGCCAGATTTCACCGTCGGGCAGCTTCAGCTGGCCGCTGGCCTGGTGGCGGATTTCGGCCCCGGTCACTCCCGGCAGCGCGGTCAACCGATCGAGGTCGGCTTGGCCGAAAGCGGCCGTGTTGATCCAGATGTCGGCCATTGAGGTCTGGTCGACGTAGTTGCCGAAATTCACCCTCAGGCCGTTCCAGCTGCCCTCCAGGCCCGAGTAGGACACCACGGACATGCAGGCCATGGCGAAGACGGCGATGAATTGGGTCCAGGATTGCCGCACATCCCGCAACAGCCGGACGAGACTGTAGCTGCGTCCGACCTTGGGCCGAGGGCCCTGGCCGGACTGCTTAGGCATAACGCTGCCCGACGCTGTGGCCCGCCCGCTGGCGACGGCGCCGGACCTCGGCCTCGGCGGGGCTCAGCCGACGTCGGCGCGACACCACCTGGCCGTCGCGCAGCTCGACGACTTGGTCCGCGATCCTCTCGAAGTCCCGGCTGTGCGTCACCACGACGACGGCGGCCCCGGTGGCCGCCGACGCCTCCGCCAGGGCCTCGATGACTTCGGCGCCAGTGCGGGAGTCCAGGGCTCCCGTGGGCTCGTCGCACAGCAGCAAGGCGGGACGCTTGGCCAGGGCGCGGGCGATGGCGACGCGCTGCATCTGTCCGCCGGACAGTTCGTGGGGGAAGGAGTCGCCCCGGTCGCCCAGGCCGAGCTGGGCCAGGGCCTCGATCGGATCCATGGCCTCGGGGACCTCCCGGTCGAGCTTCGCCCGCGGTCCCCGGTACGAACCGATGCCGACGTTCTCGGCCGCCGTCAGCGTGGGAATCAAATTGTAGTGTTGGAAGACGAAGCCGACCTGAGAGCGGCGATAGACGGTCCTTTCTTTGTCGCTTAGCTCGTGGAGTGGCAGGCCCTCGCAGAAGATTGTCCCCGCCGTCGGGCGATCCATTCCTCCGAGGATATTGAGAATTGTTGACTTGCCCGATCCCGAAGGGCCCAGGATGACCGTGACCCGCCCGCTCGGAACGCTGATGTCGATGTGGTCCAAAGCCACGACGTCTTGATTCCCTGAATGGTAGACCTTGGTCAGGTCACGGGCCCGGACGAGGACTGACGACGTCATCGCAGAACGCCCTCCACGCAGGCGCCCGCCACCGCGCCGGTGGTGGGGCCGGGACGGCGGTCACGGCGCCCGGCGGGCCCACGGCCAGGCTGATGACCAGCCCGACGCGCGGGTGGTTTCCCCACGATCAGGGCAAGCGTGACACCTGCTGGTTGGCCCAGAGATTGCTCGCCCAGGCGTGAGCCCATCTTTCCTCTCCTACATCTCGCCACGAGGGCAAGCGACGGTTGTTGCACCCGCCGACGAAGGGCACTGCTAGTGGCGTCGAATCTCCGCCACAAGAAATCGGGCCAATTCTTCGAAGACACCGCATGACCTGCCACCGGCGGCAGGCGGAGGAGATGATTGAGCGACATGCCGCGTCGCTCCGGCTCAGTCTAGCTCGTCTCCTCAATGTGTGAAATAAGCTTCAACAAACGGTCACAAGGGGACATTTCGAGGCGGCGCGGGAGCCTCCCGCCTGCGGCGCGGCGGCCTCCCGCGGTCAGCAGCCGGCCAGCCGCGTGGCCAGGTAGTCCCGGACTTGGGGCAAGGCTACGCGCTCCTGGGTCATCGTGTCGCGCTGGCGCACCGTCACCGCCTGGTCCTCCAGGGTGTCGAAGTCGACGGTGACGCAGAAGGGCGTGCCGATCTGGTCCTGGCGACGGTAGCGTCGGCCGATGGCGCGGGCGTCGTCGAAGTCGACGTTCCAGAATTGGCGCAACTCCGCCGCCAAGTCGCGCGCCTTGGGCGAGAGCGACTCATGGCGCGACAGTGGCAGGACGGCCGCCTTGACGGGGGCCAACCGGGGGTCCAACCGCAGGACCGTCCGCTGGTCGACGCCGCCCTTCGTGTTGGGGGCCTCGTCCTCGGCGTAAGCCTCGACCAGGAAAGCCATCAGCGAACGGGTCAGCCCCGCCGCCGGCTCGATGACGTAGGGGAAGTACTCCTCATTCGTCACGGGGTCCTTGAAGCGGAGATTCTGGCCCGAGTGCTGCGTGTGTGTCGACAGGTCGAAGTCGGTCCGGTTGGCGATCCCCTCCAACTCGCCCCACTCGCTGCCGGCGAAGCCGAACTTGTACTCGATGTCGACCGTGCGCTTGGAGTAGTGCGACAGCTTCTCCTTGGGGTGCTCGTAGTGGCGCAGGTTCTCGCGCGACAGGCCCAGGCCGACGTACCAGTCGGTCCGCGTGTCGATCCAGTACTGGTGCCACTCCTCATCGGTGCCCGGGACGACGAAGAACTCCATCTCCATCTGCTCGAACTCCCGTGTCCGGAAGATGAAGTTGCCCGGCGTGATCTCGTTGCGGAAGCTCTTGCCGGTCTGGCCGACGCCGAACGGCGGCTTGAGCCGCATCACCCGGGCCACGTTGGCGAAGTTGACGAAGATGCCTTGGGCCGTCTCGGGGCGCAGGTAATGAAGGCCGGACTCGTCCTCGACCGGCCCCAGGTAGGTCTTGAGCATCATGTTGAAATCGCGCGGCTCGGTCCACTGGCCGCGCGTGCCGCACTCGGGGCAGGGCACCTCGGTCAGCCCTTCCGGCGCCCGCCCTTTGCGGTACTCGAACTCCTCGGCCAAGGTGTCGGCCCGGAAGCGCTTGTGGCAGGACAGGCACTCGGTCAACGGGTCGTTGAAGACCCCGACGTGGCCCGAGGCGACCCAGACCTGGCGCGGCAGGATGACCGACGAGTCGAGGCCGACGACGTCGTCCCGGCTGGTCACGACCGCCCGCCACCACTGGCGCTTGATGTTCTCCTTCAGCTCCACGCCCAACGGGCCGTAGTCCCAGGCCGCCCGGGTGCCGCCGTAGATCTCCCCGCAGGGGAAGACGAAGCCCAGGTCCTTGGCCAAGGTGATGACTTTGTCGAGTGTGCTCGCCACCGCCGACTCCTCACGTCCGGTGGCCCCGCCCGGCTGGCGGGGCGCCCGGGAAAGGCTACCGTGTCGGGCGCGGGGGTTCGGCGGAGCGCGTCGCCGCTGACCGTCGTCGGCACAGAAATTCAGGAACTCCCACGAGCGCAGCGAGGCGGGGGGGTTAGCCGAGCGGAGCGAGGTGGCCGAGGGGGGTCGTCCCCCCGGTGTCTCGGCGTCTCCGGCTTGATTCTGATCCCGGCCTTATTGATAATGATTCTTATGTTCACGCGCCGGGCCCGAGCCACCCTCCTGGCCGGACTGGCGACAATCATATTCACGGGGGCGCTGGCCGGCTGCGCGGCGGCGCCGACGGCGGCCGACGACCGTTTGACGGTTGTGGCCGGCCTCTACCCCTTACAGTTCGTGGCCGAGGAGGTGGGCGGGGGCCGCGTCAGCGTGACCAATCTGACCCAGCCGGGAGCTGAGCCCCACGACGTCGAGCTGACCGCCCGGCAGGTCGCCCGCGTGGCCAAGGCGGACCTCGTGGTCTACCTGTCCGGGCTGCAGCCCGCCGTCGACCAGGCCGTCGACCAGGGCGCGCCGTCCCGCCGGCTCGACGTCGCCGGAGTCGCCGACGAACTGCCGGCCGCCCTGACCGAGCAGGTCGCCGGGGAGACCGCCCCGCGCGGCGCGGACCCCCACGTCTGGCTCGACCCGATCCGCCTGACCACGATCGCCGAGGCGGTGGCGCGGGCGCTGAGCGACGCCGATCCCGGCCACGCCGACGCCTACACAGCCAACGCCCAGGCCCTGGCCGACCGCCTGGCCCGCCTCGACCGGGCCTACGCCGACGGGCTGGCCGGCTGCCAGCGGACCGTTTTCATCACCTCCCACGCCGCCTTCGGCTACCTGGCGGCCCGCTACGGCCTGACCCAGCAGGCCATCGCCGGGCTGGCGCCCGACTCCGAGCCGAGCCCCAGCCGCATCGCCCGCCTCCAGGCCGCGGCCAGCGCGGCCGGCGTCACCACCATCTTCTTCGAGACGCTGGCCTCGCCCGCGCTGGCCCAGGCCGTCGCCTCGGACCTGGGTTTGGCCACGGCCGTGCTGGACCCGATCGAAGGGCTCAGCCGGGCCTCGGCCGGCGACGACTACATCAGCTTGATGGAGGCCAATCTCGACGCCTTGCGGCAGGCCAACGGATGCCCGTGACCGACCCGACCGCCCCCGTCCCGCCCATCGTCGTCCGCGGCCTCGGCGTCAGCCTCGACGGCCTGCCGGTCCTGCGCGACGTCGACCTGACCGTCGGACCCGGCGAGATCGTGGCCCTGCTCGGCGGCAACGGCTCCGGCAAGACCACGCTGCTGCGGGCCATCTTCCGCCTGACGCCGCACCAAGCCGGCAGCATCACCCTGTTCGGCGCCGACCAAGCCCGCTTCACGGGCTGGGCCCGCTTCGGCTACGTCCCCCAGCGGGCGTCGATCAGCCTCCACGCCACGACTCTGGGCGAAATCGTCCGCACGGGGACGCTGGCCCGCCGCCAGTCCGCCCTGGGACTGGGCGTCTTCCTCCACCGGCGCCACGACCTCGCCACGGTCGACGCCTGCCTGGACGAGGTCGGTCTGGCCGGGCTGGGGATGGAGTCGTTCCTCCACCTCTCCGGTGGCCAGCAGCAGCGCGCCCTGCTGGCCCGGGCGCTGGCCCAGCAGTCGGAGGTGCTTCTGCTCGACGAACCGCTGGCCGGCGTCGACCTGGCCCACCAGGAGACCATCCGCCGCGCCCTGGAACGGTTCCGCGACCAGGGCGGCGCGGTGCTCGTGGTGCTGCACGAGACCGAGGCCCTGGCCGGGCTGATCGACCGCGCGGTCGTGTTGCGGGACGGCCGCGTGACCCATGACGGGGCGCTGCCGGAAACCCTGCCCCCCCACGGCCACGAGCACGAGGCCCCGCCCAGGCCCGCCGGCTTGACCACGGGCCTGGGGACGCCGTGGCGGACCGACGGGCCTCGCCCGGACCCGGAGGCGTGATGGACATCCTCGTGCTGGCGTTCATGCAGCGGGCGCTGATCGCTGCCGCCCTGGCCGGCCTGACCGCCCCCGCCATCGGTATCTTCATCGTTCAGCGCCGGTTGTCGCTGCTGGGCGACGGCCTGGGCCACGTCGCCATCGCCGGCGTCGGGCTCGCCCTCTTGACCGGCACGGCGCCCCTGCCGCTGGCCGTCGCCGTCTGCGTCGCCGGGGCCGCGTTCATCGAGCTGCTGCGCGAAAAGGGCCGGGCCAGCGGCGACGTCGGCTTGGCCATTCTCTTCTACGGCGGTCTGGCGGCGGGCGTCTTGATGGCGTCGGTGGCGGGGCAGGGGGCCGGCGGCCTCCAGTCCTATCTCTTCGGCTCCTTGGTGACGGTCTCGCCGGGCGACCTCGGCTTGGTCGTGGGACTGGCCGCGCTTGTGCTGCTGGCGGTGCTGGGCTGGTGGCGCCAGTTGTTCGCCGTCTGCGCCGACGAGGACTACGCCAAGGCGCAGGGGCTGCCCGTCCGCTTCTACAACTTCCTCATCGTCGTCCTGGCCGCGATCACGGTGACGACGGCCATGCGCACCGTTGGGCTCTTGTTGGTCTCGGCGCTCATGGTCATCCCCGTGGCGACCGCGCAGAACTTGAGCCGCTGCTTCGGCGCCGGCATCGGCCGGGCGATGGGTCTCGGGGTGGCGGTGTCGGTCGGCGGCGTGGTCGTCTCCTACTACGCCGACCTGGCGCCGGGCGCCACCATCGTCGTGCTGAGCATCGCCTTGTTCGTGGCCTCGTGGCCTTTCGCCGCCCTGACCCACCGCCGGCGGCCCCGCCGGCTCGACGACCAAGACCCGACCCCGCTGCCCCACGTGGCGGCCGCGTCCCACGCCGACCACGTCCACGGCCCCGGCTGCGGCCACCCGGCCGTCGAGCACGGCGACCACATTGACTACATCCACGTCGGCCACCGCCACGCGCCCCACCAGGACCACTATGACGAGCACTGACGCCGTGAAGGTTCTCCCCGCGAAGCGTCCTCCCCGCGTGACACCGGCCAGGACCACCATGACGAGCACTGACGCCGTGAGGGGGGACGGGCCCCCTCAGACCCCCCGCGTCGTTCCCCGTGCCGCGTTGTCCACCGGCGCCACCCGCGCCACCCGCCAACAGGCTGCCGTCCGGGACTACCTCGTCACCTGCCCGGATTTCCGCACCGCCCATCAGGTCCACGACCACCTGGCGGTGACCAGCCGACGCGTCAGCCTGCCGACGGTCTACCGCGTGCTGGCCCGGCTGACGGAGGCCGGAGAGGTCGATGTGCTGCGCCTGGCCTCGGGCCAGACCGCGTACCGGCTCTGCCGCAGCCGACAGCACCACCACCACCTGATCTGCCGCCGCTGCCAGGCGGCCGTGGAGATCGCCGGGGAGTCCCTGGAACGTTGGATCGCCCGGACCGTCCGGCGCCACGGCTTCACCGCCGTCGACCACGACATCGAACTGTTCGGGCTCTGTGCCGCCTGCTCGACCGCCGGCGACTCACGGGAGTCGACTTGACTCTGGTCCGAGGCGGGCGGTCCGCGTGGCCCGGCTCTGGTCCGAGGCGGGCGACACCTCACGGGTTGACCCCCCCGCGGACCCTCGCCTACTCGTCCTCGTCGAACAAGACGGTCGCGCCCAGCGCGGTGAGGCGGTCGCTGAGGCCGCGCAGGTTGGCCAGCCGGTCGTGGCGGACGCCGATCTCCGGGTCGCTGGCCAGCCGGTCGGAGGCGCCCGGCGCCAGGTCCATCAATCGCGCCAATTCGGCCAAGACCGTGGACGGGCGCTCGCCCAGGTCGGTGACGACGGCGTAACCCACGCACGACTCGTCGTCGCCCAGGTCGGGCATCTCGGCGTCCGCCCGGCACCGACCGCGGCAACCGGTGTAGGTGGCGCAGACGTCGCCCCAGACCTCGGTGTCCACGTCCACGTTCCCCTGCAACCATTCCACCGCCTCGCGGGGGTCGGCTTCGAGATCCTGGAGCCGACCGAGGACGTAGGCGAAATCGGCCAGGCAGTCGGCCACGGGGACCGGCCGCCAGCGGTCGCCCCCGTGATAGGCGAGGGCCACGGGGAAGTGCGGGGTCCCCGCCAGGTCAACGACGTAGGGGTCGCCGCGACCGTTGAAGCCGATCACCCACCAGCCGTCGCGCCAGCCCGCCTCCCCATCGACCAGGTCGACGCCGTCGGCGGCCACGCGGAAGCCGACCTGGGCCGAGGAGAAATCCTCGGGCGCGGCGTAGCGCTGGGGCAGCATGGCGTTGTCGAGAATGATTTCGTCCGCCAGGAAATCGGCCAC
>JGI20166J26741_11664362_pt1 | contig 11125 bp, 7 predicted proteins | sample TergutCu122P5_FD_26741 | JGI IMG/M metagenome (IMG submission 26741) | reverse complement strand
CCGGGACCCCGCTTGGTATACTACGTTACAAATGCGGAATGTTGTTATTCTTGTTATTTTTAGGTTCTGAACGTTGTAAATTTGAAAAATGACCCGCCGAAAATGCTCAGAAGATGACATTGTTCAGATGCTGGTTGAGTGTGATTTGAGTGACCTGGAAGATGTCTTGAGCGAATCTTCTGTTGAAATAAATAAACATAAAATATTTGATGCTAACAATGTTTGAGTCACTGAATTATAGTTTCAGAAACCCAAAAAACATAATATGAGTAAACTACCGCATCAAACAGTTTAAAAATTACAAACAAAAACCATGGGGTACTCGGAGGACCCCAGCTTGGTAAACAACGTTGACGAGCTAGGCTTGGTATATTAAGGGTTAAATACAAATGAATGTTGCAGTCACTCAACACAACATTATACTAAGACAAAGAAAGCTACATGTTTCGGCTACAAATAATCAGCCAATATCAGGCCTAATTATTTAATTAATAATTTAAGTCATTTGATGGGGAGGAGACAGCGACTTCAATGCGGTGCAGACAACTAGAACATGACTTGCATTGGTTGTGGCAACAGCAAATTTAACACTCAGAACGAAGAACGAAACCTTCTACCTCGGCAGTGCCAGGGAAGTGAGAGAGACATTTTCACATTTCGAATGGCTTCGCAGGCAAAACAACTCTCTGTCGCCTACAATATGTTCCCGGCGCCCAGGCAGATGACCGGGCCCGTTCTAGTGTAACTTGATAACAAGCTGCTGGTCAGATGCGTAACAGATGGGTTTCTGCAGAAGGCCGATGGTGTCAGTTATAAGGAGATGAAACCTTGGAGTTGAATTATAATGAACAAACTGCTTTGAGATGGACACTGTAGACCCTATTACAACAATAATGACTATAATAGAAGCTCTTATTTTCGTAGCACAGGAACAACCAGACGGGCACTGAACTACCGACACTTCGGTACCCGCAGGCGCATTGTCGTTGTTGCCTGAAAATGGCCAGCAGGAAGTTGGCTTTAGGTGTGCTTAATGTGTCGTTTTATGTGTGGAAGCTGAGTCAAATTTTGTAATTTGAGTGTACGTTGTGCCTCAATGAGACGAGAGATAGCCTGCATGAAATAATAACTGGGAAAGACTGTGGACAAGATTGTAAAGTCGAAATCCGCTTATCGAAGGTACCTGAAATGAATCTCGGATCTTCTGTTATGGCCACAGCTGACGACTGCACCGTAACCGTGGCTATTGCATGCCTGTAAAGCAGCAAGCACCAAGCCGCTACGGTTATTCTGTTTTTTAATTTGACTGCAAACTGCTTCACACATTAACCTAACCCTGTGACAACCGATGTTGCTGAAGTAACGACAAACAGTACTTTCTGAGAACGACGACAGAAGTAGCGATTATGAAGAGAGGACGATAGAAAGAGTAGCAGCTAATCCCTCAAGTTCTGCCGGTGGATGGTGCCGTTAGTGCGTGGGGAGGGTATCTGGATATTGCGTTAAAGTAAGCACTGGACACCTGAAAGGAAACTTGAGCTGTCCAGGAAACAGAAAGCGCGACGACTTAAATTCCGCACGATTTTCTTACAACACAATTAGTCAGATTGACAGGAATACAGCTATTTGAAAACGAGCGATCTTTCCTGCTGCCCAGCAAGGGGATAATGTACGGCTTTTATCCTGACGATAGAAAGTATTGACAGGAATATAGAGGATAAAACCCTTTCTCAGACCCGTGCAATAGTCACATGGTTGGTCGAAACATGTAGCAAGTCATTATGTATATAAATTAATTTCAATATATCTGTGCACATTTGATGTTACTACTGCTGTGTGTAGACTTGATGGGCCTTGGGCAAGATTCTTTGAGCTTTGTTTTAGAGGCGTCTATAAGAAATTTTGTTTTTCTTTAACGAATGCTTCAGTTCCTATTGTGAAACACGGTAGTATATATAAGGTTTAGTGAGTTATCCTTGCAAGGATAATTTACTTACGGAAAATCCATTGCAAAAATTTTATTTGAATAGTGTTTATGAAAGAGAACACACAAAACAGAGATATGCTAAATTGATATCAAATGAAAGAATAAATTTATCTCTAAGGATTAAGGACTACTATTGTTATTAATGATGTGAACAGTCAAACGTTTAGTGCATGTATGATTTAACTAGTTGTAATTTCTATTTTCGTTTCTTTTGGAAGAAGTAACGGAAGTTGCCTTACGAAATCATAACCTTATGTTTTTTGGTTTAAAAAATCAAGATTTTCATAAAATTTCATTTCAATAATTCACGACAGAAAATATTCCTAACAACGCACAAATTCCCTTCACTACGTCAAATAAACAGATGACCTGGCGGGTTTACGATAGTCTGTGCGTAAAAGACAATAACATCACTAATTTTGGGTCCGGGAATGACATGTGGTAACATATCTGTGGAAAGTTGAATTTTGATAATTCAACATTATTTTGTTGCAGGTAAAAAATATGAAAATTATGCAACAAGTATTTTTGTTTTCCCATTTGGTATCTACAACTAATAATAGCTGGCATTTGAAATTAGTACAGAGGGAAAGTCACCTTGGCCATCTATTTGCCTTCTATTTATTTAAACATCACTTCATGGAAGCATGATATGAAGTGGAGGTACAGCTCCAGGAATTCTTAACCGCGACGCAAGTTATGGTTAGTGTTCTGTTTGACACTCTAGTCGCTTCATCCCTGAAGAAAGACCCTTCCGAATCTACAGAACAGCAGGCTGAAATTTGGTACGGCGTTTTGATAAATATTCATACACATTAGCTTTGCGAGAAATGTTATTTAAAGCTCAGTAATTACAAACATGTGACGACGCGAACATTTCAGTTTACATGCGACAGACTTAATGGAGGCCGATAAGTAATCTGTAGTGGAGCTCTATATATTGTTAACCAAATAAAATGACGTAACATTCAAGAAAGAGAATCGATTTGTAACACTAGCAACCTAATGAAAATGGCGGTATCCTCTACGGCTTCTGCTAGAAACTGTTTGTTGCTACCTTATCATCACAACAATTGTCTGAAATGTGATAGAATTTGTATTGTTATGAGGACGAAATGGGTGAGTGCGTATGTATATGGAAACTGATGACGAAAATGATGATGATGATGATGATGGTGCTGATGATGCTCACGGTATGTTGGAACTTGATCGGTCACTGCCAGGGAAGAACAAGGTTAATTGTGTTAGTGAAAGAAGTGCTGAAAAAAAGTTTGGAACTGAGAGAACATGTAGTAATAAGATAATGGTAACAATAATTAGAAATTTTAATAATTGGCACTTTTAATACAATGTCACTGAGATAACTCTATCCGATATGACAGGAGAAACACACAGCAATAATGGCTGACTTTTAAATGGAAGAAATTTTATCGGAAAATATATTTGCTAGGCAGGTGCCCCGTATGCCGGAGCACAAGACCCAAAACTGAATTTTAAAAATCCCCAAACCAAACCAGTTTTAGCTCCATTACATACCCGGGGGTTTGCGTAGGTCCATGGGGGACTCGAGGCTGCAGTCTTCCCCACCAGCCGGCCATCTGAACCAACGACGATTTCTCGTAGAGAAATCCAAAACAGAGTGACAGACCATGACTCCCAAACTCAGAAGGAAACCTCGGATAAATCTCACCCCCGCCTTTTACCACTCGGAAGTAACCAATTGCCAGCCGATAGATATCTAAGGAAAGTAGAGAAAGGTGTTTGTCTGCTTCTTGACTTTCCTGTTTATCCACATCGTAACAGACCTTGAGCCAGCCTAAGGCAATATTAGACAAGGCATTCAAAGATGATAATTCACAATCTTCGAATACTTGAAATTAAGTTCTAAGTTTGAAAAAAGAAACTTGAAATTCGAAGTAGGAATATTTGAATTACCAGAGAAAGTGTTCTTAGCTTGAAGTGCTCACTAGGTGGAATTCAGTCCGCACCCAATACGGTCCACTTAAGTGGGTTATTCAATACAGCGTAACTGTGGACGGCATTAGAAACTCCATCTATGTAACGGACATTCGTCTAAAGCTGCTATGTGGATGTGGTAGAATAATTACATTATCAGCTGTAAGTCAAATAAATCACCGATTCCAAAACTGTACGCCGCAGGATATTTCAATCTTTCGAGGGAAACACAGAACTCTAGATTACAGAAGTTGGTCACACTGTCAGTGATGAATGTTGGCGATGTCGACATCTTTCGGGCACTACACGAACTACTCGCTCCAGGCAGTTCACAGTTTCAACATTAGCTGGCGCTACATTCCTTTCGATGACGTTTATGAATGTTAAAAATACATTGTTGTTTACTTGTACCACTGGCCACGCTAGAAACTTCTCGAAATTTCTCGTTTCCTGGACACCTGTCGAATCTCCAGGTACGTCAGTAATTGAAATAACCGAAGGAAGTTGTGATCAAGTGCCTGCAATGTCTAGAAAAGTTCAGTGACTTATTTTGTTGATTTTTGACCATTAGTAAGAAGTGTGGGACCGAATTAAAGGATGGCGAACTGAAGACTAGTGGCGAAGTTGTGAAGAAACGGAAATACCGGAAATATGACGGTAGTTATTTAGACTTTGGTTTTAAATCGATAGATGACAATCAGCATGAGCGTCTGCAGCTTGTGTTATGTCTGAAAGTTGCATGTTCCAAAGTAACCTAAAACCCCACTTTCTAATATAAACAGTAAATTCCGTCATTATTTTACCAGAAAGTTAAAAGAATTGAAAGGACAAAAAGGTAATTTTTAAAACAAGCATCAATGCCAAACAATAATTTGTTTGCATCCAACAAAGTGGCATGTAGAGTAGCGAAATGTGAAAATCCTCGCTCGTTCGTAGAACTAATTTTACCGGCTGCATTGAATTTGCTGAACATTATGGTTGGTGAATTTGCGAGAAGACTGCTTTCAAAGTTGCCTTTATACAACAATACCATCAGTCGTAAATCCAACGCATGGCCGAAGACATCAAAGATTAGCAATCAAGAACATGGCAGGGAAGTAATTCGGGTATCAAGAAGCGATGAGCAGTTACAAGAATGCCCATTTGACTTCTACACAATTTTCGTGGATGCTGACCAAATTTGTGAAGACCTTCTGTTTTGTAGAAGCGTCACTGCAGGTGTAAAGACTCAGGACTAGACTGAGATATACTTGAAACGTTTATGTGTGACGACAACATAGACTGGATAAAGTGCGTTGGCGTCAGTACCGATGGCGGTACTATCAAAATCGTCTAAATAGAAAACACAGCAAAGATGATGTTTTTTTTTACCGAAAAAGGGCTTGATAATACGTATATAAAACTAAAAAAGCGGCATATTTGAATAAACATTTGTATACTAGTGAGATATTATTAGCTAATAATGCATACTGCAAGCACACTTATGTTTCTTAAATTTTTTAACGTAGTGCCTGATGATAATCCGTTGAACCGAAACATGTAGCACTGGATGACAATATTAAAGTTATACTTCATTTGTGTTAAATACCCAACATTGCAGAACGCCCGCAATAAGGCCGATACTCAGCCAATCCTGTCAGTTTGTGTTATCGAAACGTACATAATGCATACCGTAGGAACTGCAATGTTAATTTATCATTCAAAAGTTTGTTATTTCAAAAGGCATTTGTACTTTTCTCCGTCTAAAAATGTGTGAAATAATCTCGTTACTCTTGTGGCTGTTACGTGTTCTGCTTAACAGACATACATACATAATGCATACATACATACATATATACATACATACTTACATACATACATACATACATACTTACATACATACATACATACATAATGCATACATACATACATATATACTTACATACATACATACATCCATACATACATACATACATACATACTTACATACATACATACATACTTACATACATACATACATACATACATACATACATAATGCATACATACATACATATATACATACATACATACATACATACATACATTTCGTGGATCCATAAGGGAGTCACAAAGACAGTAGCCTGTAAAACAGGTCATAAATACTCACGCTATACAAATTTACAGTGTAAAATACTGCTAAGTTGTTACAAAAATAGTATTACAAATCATAGAAGTATCTGTGGCGTAATGAATGGTAAGTCGAAAATGCGGGCAGCGACCTATTCAGAGAAAAACCTCGCGTGTAGCACTTTGGGTAGCTCAAGTACCAAGTCTGCACTAGAAACTTGAAATCCGCTGAAGGCTAGAAATTTACTGATTTCACAGGCAAATCACTGAATAAATAAATAAATAAAAGACAAGGCTTTAAGGCAGTGTTGATGTAGCTATAATTTGAATTGGTTTGACACCACATAGTGGGTATTACCGTGTAGTGGGTGGTGGAATGTTGGTGTTCGAAGTTAGTAGACAACTTTGAATAGTGAAAGAACTGAGTGATTCCGGTGATTCTCTGGGGATATAGTAAAACACTAGCAGGATATCCGAGACAATGAGCTAGAAGCAGCACTTGAGCAAAGGGATAATTTAGGTTATTTCAGAAAGACAGTCGTCGTGCATCAAGAAAGTGAGTTTAGGTAGTTTGGCGAATCGCTGGAAATTTTACTGACTCTTCGCCGAGAAATTTCTTTTGATCACAGAGATATAATCTACACAGAACGTGCCGACAGGAACACTCAATAAATTGGATGTGAATAACACAGATACCTGCGGACAATGTGAAACAGAACTCATGGGTCAAAAGAGGGCGCCGGTGTGCGAAAGGTCATGCAAGAAATGTTTCCATGTAAAATATGTGGGAATATCCGCTGGTGAATTAGATGTTCTTGTAAGGAAGAAGTGCAACGTGGTTTGATTGTGCCAAGAGTGCAAGGTGTCACTGATGGAAATCAAACAGAGCAACAACATTCATGGCGTCAAAATAAAAAAAGTTGGTTATGAAAGGAATGAGCGGCGTAAAATTGATGATGAAAGAAAAAATAGATCAAAAGAAAGACATTGCAAATATTGGACCCGCGTACCAAAGAAAATGAGACAAGCAGGCGCTCGGTGGTTATGGAAGATTTACATAACCAAGAACAAAGCAAGATTACAGTACATTATCACAAGGACATCTAGAAACTATATATCTCCCAAATGAGGGAGTGCTCAGACGGCATGATGATACCGACAGTACACCACCAACTGAAACAGCAACCTCTGATTTCGTCTCGGAGGGAGCTACAAAAAACGAACGGGAATTCACAGAAGTGAAAATAAGAAGGCGCGGCAGAAGAACATGGTGTCTCAAATCCCCAGATCAGAGAACGGGCGTAACAAAGAAAAAGGGAGCACAAGTACTGCCACAAGATGGAGAGGGAGTATAGCACTAAACAGAGACGAAAGGAAGGCATTGTGGAAGAGACTTGCAATGCAGTGGAATAAAGGTTGAAATTGAATGCGAGGAACTGAAGAGATTAAACTGAAACAAGACATTAAATATTGGGTCGCCAAGCTAATTTGACTGGAAGGTGGAAAAGGAGAAATTATGGCTCAATGAAGTAATAACAACTTCCGTAATTGTTCAAGATGGGAATACGAACAAGTGTTTGAATTACACAGGGCCAACAAAATTATGTTACAAACCGCACAAATCTGATTCCAAATGTAACAAAACATCATACAATTGGAAACTCGAAATAATTAAGAAAGAAAGGGAAAATATTTGCAGAGATATATTTGGTATTAGTGAGCTAATGTGGACGGGCAAAGGACACTTCTGTTTAGGTGGATGAACTGTATGTTACTCTGGACACGATGACTGAATGGGGTAGCAATAATTGATGTTACGAAAATGGTGGAAGCTGTACGGGAATACAAGCCAGACAATGGCAGAATAATCTACATAACCATCAGAGCTATCACAAAAACATAGCTGTCACTCAAGTTTATGCCCAAACCTCCAAGGCTAGTTAGAAGGAAATTGAACAGTTTTACCAAGAGCTGCAAGAGGTAGTGTCAGAAATTTCACGGAGGAATGTATTATTGGTTATAGGCGACTTTAAACAGAAAGTGGAAAACCAGATTGTCAGGAGCATAAAAGGGTTGATTTGACCTGGGAACCAGAAATGAAAGGGAAGAAATACATACTGAATTTTGTATTGAAACCTTTTTATTCTTTACCAACACTTTGTTTCAACAACCGACAGAGAGAATACGCCCTTGGACATTTCCTGATAGCACATACCAAAACCAGATATACTATACTTGGGCCACAAAAGTGGAAGAGCGCCGTAAAGGTCTCAAAACTAATACCAACTGCAACTGCTGGACTGATCATGTATCTAAAGAGCAATTACCAGGTTCAAGTTAAAGTAATCTAAACAATGCAGAAGAATACGATCAAAACTGGAATTGCAGAACATCCCAGAAAAATACAAACCTGTTGTATGAAAGGGTTTCAGACATTGGAATTGAGAAACCGATATCCGGACAAACTCTGGGAATTCACAAGTGTTATAAGAGAAGTTGTAATGATCCTTGCGATTACTCGCCAACCTCTCATTTTTTAGAGATTTCTTTGTGAATTCTGCTGAATCCGGCTCCATAAAACCTCATAAAATGCCATGGTGTGTAATAATTGTCAATCGTGTCATATCAGAACTATTAACACGGCGATGTTAGGAACTTGGGAGGTGGGAAAGAGGCTAGAGCCACCTGGTGTATGATTCATGACACTAAATCACGAACCACGGTGTATGAGCTATGTACCGTCTTTTCAATGACAAAGGAGATGTACGTGAAATACTAAGTATTGGAGAGCTGGACTAATTTGCCACATCCAGCTTCCTGCGCATCGTTAGTCTTCCAACAAAAGAAAGTTGAGATATACTGATTTAAAATAAAAACAAAATTTTTAAAACAAATTTTTTAAAACAAATTTTCCAGAGTTTTATATTCATATTAGGAACAAGAAAAGCTTCCGGGGAAAACACAATAAAAAATGTAATTTTCAAAAAGTACCTATTTATTGATGCTAGGCAGCTAAATCGCGTGAATAAAACAAACCATCCCGTTGTATTTCAGTCAGTAAATACACTTCCAGTGGTTGCTGTCAACAAACATAAACTTCTTTGTTATAAGGTATTTGAACACGCATTGTCCATCAAGCGTCAACAAAGAAGCACCCTACGTATGACAGATAACGACAGATTTTTGGTGACTTTTTAACCTCATGTTACTTTATCGAAAGACGTCTCTGTAATAATTTGTATATTTAAAAAACTGTTTTGCCACGAATATCAAAAACCAGAAATTAAGTGTTTCAGAGAGTAATAAATTGATTGGAGCTTTGGCTGTTCTTGTATAATGGAAGTAAACAGCACGATGATTGGACAGATATATTGGAAAACATGCAACAACTTACAGAAAATCTAATTGATATCCACACTTATTTGTGTCTATATACCGGCGGAATAACTTCATTTCCGCTATTTGGAATCTGACGTAACGTTTGGTTGTGTATACCGCAGTGGCCACAGAAGTGATATGAAAGCCATCTAGCGCTGCGAGAATTTCTGCCTGTATAAATGAAGGGTTATACGGTAGCTTGAGACGAGAAGAGAAGATTAATGGCCAATTGTAGCGTCAATTCAAACACAGTTTCATAATCGTTGGGCCAACAGAAGACAGAAAGAAACGGTGGATGTACTGGCAATGTCAGCCGGTGACGTAATGGTAACACTACTAGCATGGATGTCAGAAATTGAGTAGTGATTGCTTACCGGAAATCCCCTATTTTGTTCTCAATCACAACCCAACGAGCAGATGGAGAAAGACTGGATGCAAACAGTTCTCAAGGACAGAATTTATCACCCGGAATGGTGTGTTGAGAATTTGCTTGGATGATTTTATAGGAAAATGTGTTCTGCATTATGGGATATTGTTTTTGAATTTTAACACCTGGCTTGATATCCGCAGTCTATTGAGTTGACATCATGTGCAGAATCAGCGACGGTGAGCCCCCTTACGTAAAGAGTCCTTGAATACATCTAACAGAGAAAACGAAGTAGCTACAGGAATAATCCAGATAGATTATGTAAGTAAACACTATGTACAGCTATTGAAATCAGTCACTCATCTTGGAGGGTATGACAAGTAAAAGTGTTATTGTAGTGATGATGTAATTGTTTGCACATTTAATCTTGCTTTTCTTATTTAGATAAGATACGAAAATAATTCTTATGAAATTACAATATTGCCTCTTTCTTGCTTTGGAATTGTTTATGGAAATTACCATAAATTCGTTGAAAGAATTTATTAGCAAACATAAAAAGCACTTTAATTTTATTGGTGTACTTTAATTGTAATATTTTCCTCCAAAATGTTTCGGTCAATATTCCTCTACCTTTCGGGTTCTTATTTACATATAATAAAATTTTGCTTTTGAAATTTACGTCAGAAGTAAGATGAAGTGGTGTAAGTTGTTATGTAAATAAGATGCCTTGGAATCGTACTGTGGGTGGAGCTGGAGTTCTGTGAATTCGTAACCTCCATAATACGTACGGTGGGTGTTCTGATTCACGCACAAGTCGCTGTATGTCGGAACATGTAACCAAGTGGGCAATAGGCTGAAATTTTTAAGGCGGTGTATAGCATAACATATATACCTATATATCACTTGTATGAAATATTTCTAAGTCAATAGTTTCAAACATTGTGAAAAACATGCCATTAGCTAAAATACAACAAATCAAATAAGAGATAAAATTTCTAAAAAAAATAAAGTGGCAAAAAATAAAATATTTGTAGGATTCGGAATATATGAAACACAAATAGGCGTTATAATTTAAGCCGTCAATAATTTGTTTCTCCCTTATCAACAAAATAATATCTGAAACATGTAATTGACTGTCATTATGACAAAGACGGAATGGGCTTTTGACGTTATACCTTGAAAATTGTGGTGGTGTTGACATTGCTGTTAATGATGTTTTGTGACGTGATCTGTATCTGTGACAGAAGAACAGAAGTTAAATTTTCAATTATAATCACAAATCAACATAAACAACTTACCCTTTATTGCGGTACATTTCTCCAATTTGTCTCTTACACGTTTCGGCCACA
>JGI20166J26741_11664251_pt1 | contig 11126 bp, 8 predicted proteins | sample TergutCu122P5_FD_26741 | JGI IMG/M metagenome (IMG submission 26741) | reverse complement strand
CGGTCATAACTCCGTAACCGTCCAAAATCGGACACATGTTTATATGAACATTTTTCATCACAAAGACCTAGGAAATCACCTCCTGCAGTTATGCCCTAAACATCCTGTATAATCACGGTAGTAGCGGTTAGCCTCCACCGCCAGCAGAGTGATAATTTCTGCAAAATACAGAAGAAAAACGCTAAGTGGACTGGAGCCGCCATTTATGTGGGACACTTCATTGTCCTTCTTTCCTCTGGGGCCTTCTGTATGTGTGTGTGCTACAATGCTATTTTGGGTAGTCTTTCTTCTGCCATTCTCTGAACATGGCCATACCGTGTGAGCTGGTTCGAAATGCAATATTGTCGAGCTCTAAATGGGGTCCTTCGAAGAAAAGGGTGGCAGATAAAGTTCGACTTACTGCAGCCTGTCACCATATTATCACTGTAACCCAAGTGCTGCGTAGATACACACTCCAGATTAAACAGTTGATCATTCACAAGGCAGATGAATAGAGCAACAAAAATAATCTATGCCTTGTCGCCACTACGTCCTTACTGGCTGTAGGTACAAACAACTTCATACACAAAATGGATAGAAGGGATTTTCTATCACGGGGTAAACCAGTCGGAGCATGAAGCTGAAAAAAACTTCTAGTGTGGTGCTAAGAATGAATGAAGTTTCTCTAAATATCTCACGGCATTGAGAGCGAAATATTTAAATGGCTGAGACTGTGGCTGTCTTACATGTAGGACCCTCGAGACCCGGGGAATTTTAAATGCCGTCCTGCATCCAGGAAGCACGTACTGTAAAGGTTAATATAGCCGAGAACAACTGACTTAACACAACTGTCTTCTTAATGTAAAAATAATACGTATTTAAAATATGTTGCGTAAAAATGTACGGTGTTTAAACAATTAAATGGGATTGGTTTTCGTGAAAGAGATCACTTGGGGAAAAAAATGTTCTGTAATCATAATTTATAGTGCTGTGTAAAAGTTTATTTTAAATGACCTGATTAGTATATACTGTAAATATATCTTACACATATATTTTTATTAGCATAAAATTAATTTTTATTTAAAAAATCTAATTTTGTGTAATTTAAAAATTGCGCGAGTAAGTGATAAAATCTTTCAATATCAAAATTTGATCATATTAAAATTAGGTTGAATATTGTTCTTATAATAAAAGTACATATGTGTTGACTGAATTGTTCTTTGGTATATTAAATTACAGAAACACGATAGCGTTTAGTCTGTTAAAATCGGCCAGACATAACTATAAAGTCTAGCAGCATACAAGACAGTCTTCTATGGCAAATAATGGCACACTTAACTTGCAGCTCAGCCAAGTTGATACTGCAAGGGTTGTCAAGTAAGGAGGATAAGCGGAATGTGTAACTTGCGTGCAAATCATGAGAAATGTGTAACCTATGCAAGCTTACATGGTAAAGGTGGATGGAAAGTGGACAGTTTTAAAAGTGAGAGTAGTCTTAAAACATACGTTACTGAAATACAGTGTAATGGTTTTGGCCAAATTAGTGTAGCTTAGGACACAGGCAGTATCGGACTGTTCCATACAACGTGATGAATTTTCGTGTTCCATGAGATAAGAAACGTCTTGACTGATGGTTAACTCCTCAACAAGGACTTTGTTGTGGAGACACAATACAGTGAGTCAAAGAAATTAACATGGTTATATTCTTTTGATTTTGTGCAATGTGTATTGCAGGAAGCCAAAAAGGAGGCCAACACACGAAAAGCAACCAACTTGAAAACGTTCAGTTTTGCAGCTGAAGGAATGTTTTTTTTTTTTGTTTTATTCAATATACGCACTTTTGTTGATGCTGCCAGACACCATAAAATTGGCTTATCCAAGCAAGTCTTCCTTGATAAACCGATAGTAGCTCAGCTTGTCAGGAAATTCGAATTTTATATACATCTAAAAAAATTCATTTCCGTGTTCACAAAAGTCCAGAACCGGATCCTGTCATGATTCAGACTAAACCACTCTATATCTTCCACTGTACTACTTTCAAACACGCTAAATCTACTTTTGTCCGTTCACTTATATGTCTACCAAATTGTCTTCCCTTCGGATTTTTCGACCAGTGTTTTATATCTGTTTCTAATTAGCTACGCCTTCTTCATGTCCAGCCCACGCTTCTTGATTACTCACACTAAAGCCTAGCTGGTTACCAAACGTCCGATTGTTGATGAGATTTTTCAGCAGTGGAAACCAGGTGAAGTTTTCCTTACGGCGATATATGACACGTGTCGAGTTTGAGTCACGTGTCAGTACGTCAGTCATTCAGTCACACAGTAATAATCATAAGTTTATACATAGCAGTCTTGACTAGTATGATGAAGGTCATGAGATCAAATCTCTGACTGTCGGCTGGTTACAATGTCCATTACTCTGCCTTATTCCTTTCATTCCCTCTAAGCCAATGTCGTAAGAGAGCGAGATATGAGATCAGCACAGCAATGTTGCTGAAAATGCAATTATATCGGAATCTTGTGCCTTGTAGACTGATAAATTGACACCGGCATTGTGAAGGGCAGCAGTGCCTCATTTTCACGTTTGAGCCGTCAAAAGTTGAGTGAGCTGATCTTGGGCTCGTCTGCCTTAAAAAATGAAGGTGTGAGTAGTCGCCGTGACGTTACTTCGAAATGGACCACGACTCTTCTTTCGAAAACTATGGAAATTCATCTCGGGCATGGGTCACCTCACTGTTGATAATTCTAGTTCACACAGACACAAGCACCCTCCGGTAGGACTCCTCTAAACGAGTGATCAGCCGTCGTGTAGGCCGCTACGTAGACAACACACAAAAAACACAAGAGAAGAACATCCATGTTGTCAGCGGGATTCGAACCCGCGATCCCAGCAATTGAAGAGCTGCAGTCTTAGGCCTTAGACCGCAGTGCCAACGGGATTTGTACCCTTATAAGAACTGGCGAAATATTGTCTTTGGTGCTACAGCCGAAGTCGGGCATAGACTGCCTCGTTTATAGGTTTCTAGATCATGTACAATTAGACAAACACTCTCGGCAGGACTCCTCTGAACGAGAGATCAGCCCTTCGTATAAGCCGCTACCTACACAACACACAACAAACACAAGGGAAGAACATCGATATTCTCTGCGGGATTCGAAACCGCTATACCAGGAATCGAGGGGCTGCCTTAGACCGCACGGTCACCGGGATCGGCATCAGATTATACCTGGGTCTAATCTAAGCTAATACGAGCACAGTCAAACCGCTCGAGAATATTTAATTTAAATCAATGCATTATTTTTAACATGTGTTTTTCGATTACTGAATAACAGTAAATCCGATTTATGTGGCCCGTTTCAGCTGAACTGACACAATTGGCTTTGTCTTTTGTACAGCTCCCATAGTGTACCTATGCTTTGCAGTTTATTTCTACTCTTCGTACTGTACGGAGAGATGCAAAGCAAGTACGAGAAGAAGTTTTGTTGCTGCTTGATATTCACCGTGAAGGCACATAATATTTTTCTATCGGCAAACTTCTACTTCCAATCGTATTATGACTGCCTGTGAGCCACAGCTGTAATATTGTGTGGTTTTATTTTATAGCAGCTTTAACGCTTCATTTGCTTTTCTATTTCGCGAGCTGTATCTTGGAACTTAATTTAAATATTGCTTTCAGCCGAGACATTTCTTGATACAGCGTCTGTTTGCGTACAGCCTGCTACATCTTTTAAGTATGCATTGTTTTATCAAGCGGAGCGTTACAAACGTGAGATGTTCTGGAAAATGAAAGCCTTCTGTGTGTTGCATGTAAACAGACAGGGTTCTGACGTCGAGCCTTCAAGATTGTCAAAAGTTTCACTTTGATATGAAATACGCAAAGTACAAAATGAGAGCCGCGTATATACAATTATACAACATTACTCGCTTCGCTGTAACTCATTGCACTGTAGGAAATAGCGCATGCGCGTAACTAGCCACTCTTGGTAGAAGAGGCACGGTTTATCTTCTTGCTATCCAGAATTTCTCAAAATGTGTTTCGCCGAACCCTTGGTTCTATGTGAATATTTTCGTCGCTCGTGTTCACAATCAACTTGGTCTTGCATGTTCAGGAAACTCGCTTCGGGTTCAACTGTTTTCTATATCGAGCAGTCAGACTTCCTGCGAAAGAGATTTAAGGACGAGAGTAGGAAATGGTGAGCCAGGAATGCTCTCCACTGCTCAAACTGATAGTGGGCACAGAGATAGGCAATAAATAGCAAAAATTGTACATAAGCTTAAGCATATCTTTCGGCTATTCTTCGACATTAAAAAATCTTTAATTGGCTTCAATGTGTTGTGTTATTTTCTGGATCTCTCTCGGGTTCTACCTATATATTTCAATTCCCAAAGCCTTCCGTAGCGATATGTGCTTGGGAAGCACCACTGTAATCCAATAAGACTTAAAAAGCAAGAGTGTTCCTTAAAGACAAGGATAAAACTTGATAAAAACTTTTCTGGAGATTGACCACACGGTTTCGTTTATGTGTCAAAGAAAATAATAGTACACATGGGGCTTAAATGCTAACCAACTCCCCCCCACCCCGCCCCATTTACGATTCCACAGACAGATACTTTGTTTATGCAAAAACTTTCCGTTGGTGAATGTTTCTTTTGACTGCTGAGTCCCAAGAAAAGTATAAACTGCGCTGTCGAACACGCATTAACTCACTCTTCCTTATGTTATTACACCTGTCTCCGACCCTGCAAAGGAGATTGTAAATTTCCTCGAAATGCTGGTGCCACCGACAAGATTAAGCGCTGTGTCATGAAAGAAAATCACAGTGTAAACACTCGCTGCTATTACGACCTCAAATTCTACATAAAATCCTTACAAATATTTAAAATCAATATATTCGTTCTTATTTGAAAAATATTCTGAAGTCTGAGCAAAATTAATTGCTCAAGACTGTGCTACGGAAGGTTCTGCATGCTGTTTCTGCCTCACTTCGGGCGTATTTTGGATTTTGTCACCACTTACTGCTTTTTTGAACATTCTTTTCATTTCATTGATGTTTTTGGTTCTCACACTTCGGACATGTTTTTGGTAATAATATCTAAAGTTTTCATAATAATGTAGATACTCGTGGCCCATCTGATATGAACCAAGTGATTTTAAATAGCTTATTTTGGGCCCGACCTTGAACCCTGACCTTTGAGTGTAATTTTCAGAGTGTAAAACATTGTCAGTTTTTGTTTTCCCGAAACTTTTCCGCCCCTCTTAAGATCAAAATCAACACAGTAAAGATATTTGCGTACTTGGGAACAATTACCTTAAACATAGTTAGTTACACACTTGAGACCCGGTTTCTTAATGTACTCCAAGAGGGAGGTTTTCGTTGTTAAACTGCTTAATAACAGGACATGCACTTTTATATCTCCTCCTGTGAAAACAAATTTCAAGCAGGCTCCATGTGTGTACTGTAGTGCACAGTGTGATGACATCCTAGCCAAACAAACTGGATTAACTCGACGTGCAAGTCTCAACACGTAAGCAATTTTAAACTAAACAACAGTTAATTAAGCGGCACGCATGTACAACGCAAATATGGCTTCAAGCATTCTTCGTTTAGCCACTCAAATGACGTGGGTGGTCAGAACCACTCTCCGGCCGATTTACTCCCAGCTACACTGTAGACAGTAAGTTGGATGGGACCACAATATTGGCGGAGAGTTAAATAGTCTGAGTAGTAGATATATCTGTTTTTATTTTGATAGATTTCAGCAGCTACTCGGTTATTTTCAGCTAATTCCTGGACTTTCTTATATGAGATTTCGTGCAGAGACATTATAACGGACAGCATTGAAGAGCATAAGATAAACTGTAACATATGTCTGTACATCGGAGAACGGAAGAGAACAGATGTTGTTGTATGAAATGTTCCTGGCAGAAGGTCTAATAAAACAAACGAACAGTAATCATCCTTTCGGAAACCAACTTGATGGAACACCAGCAGCAAAGTTGTTACTGCAAGTTGTAAGTCGAATTCTTCCAACAGAATCAATTATTCTCTCGAGAGAGACCAGGTGTTACCGCGTCCTAGTACAACGGGTGGCCCGCCGAAGCGGGACTTTCCTGTGTTTCTGTGCAGAAGTGACTTTACAGCATGTGTTATACATAAACACTCTAAAATGAAAATAAATATGTACTGCGTCTGACACAACTATTTTTATTTTATAATTTCTGTTATTGACTACTAGTTTCGGCCTCAAAAGGCCATCATCAGGCCAATATTTACAAAAACTTAAAAATTCTGGTACATGTAGTATAACTTGTCAAACTTTATGGGATCCCAGTCACATTCATTATAAGTCTTTATAATTATTAAAATTTGACAAGTTATACTATATGCATCAGCATTTGTAAGTTTTTGTAAATATTGGCCTGATGATGGCCTTTTTAGGCCGAAACTAGTAGCCAATAATAGAAATATCAAAATAAAAAACAGTTGTGTCAGACGGATTAAATATTTAATTTAATATTAATATTTTGCTTTAAACACAACGGGATGTCCTCTACCAATGTAAACACAGCTTTAATATTATTAACACAACTACGAACTGTAATTAAAATATTTGTATTACTTTGACTTCTTCCTTGATTCATGTACGGCGTTTTGTTTCAGGTAACTGAAAAAGCATCTCTGTGTTCGATACTGCCTGTGAGTGAGTACATTCAGAATTTCATGTTAATTGGATTTATTATATTCAGTTCTATTTGCTTTCTTTGAAGAGACTCTCTACTTTTCTCCAAACGAGTCACCATTTCTTGTGACATAACTGAATTTGTAACGACAGATTTAATTTAAAGAAACAGCGACCCAGATTTGTCCGAAACAGAACAAACCTAATCACACCTCAGGATCGTATTTATTTTTTTCCTAAACACAACACTCAGATCTAAGTAGGAAAATACTCGTATATGTTAACGAAGGATGATCAGGTAAGTTTCCAAGTATCGTGTCCATGTGAAGTTTATTTTAACATAATTCATTTTTGATTATTCATTCCCTTCGCCCATCACTCTGTGTCCAGATGAGGTTGTATATATACCCATAAAACCGCCTACCAATTTTTTATTTAGACGAAAATGGACAGAGGTGTATATGCACATATACGTGTGTATAAATCTGCAGTAGAATGTACACAAAATAAGTTTAACTGACTTTTGGGACGTTCTGTATATACGGACTTCCAGTCGAACCTACAAGGAAATATGCGAGGAATTCAAAAAGAAATCCTTAAAATTGCTGTCTATGCAACTGAGGACCCGTCGCTTCTGCCAGACAAAAAGAGTTTTACCGGACTTTTTTGTCCTTTTACTTCTACTCGTTCACCGACTTTTCCTTCGTCTCGTAAATAGTCTGCCCTGATCAGTGATTATACAGGACATTAGAAGTTTCGCGAGTTTGTAAGAAATTTTAATTCTCATGTATATGAGAGTTCTTGCAGCTTGAATTATTTCCTGCAAAAGATGCCCTTCTTGCTCTTACATTGACTGCTGCCTCACGCTTTGAACCAGCAGTCAAAAAGCCCAAAACGGACAAAATGTACGCAGGATTCGGTTTTCATTCCTGTGGCTGTGTGGACGTTATGTTATCTGCTGTGTCATGCATAGAGGTGTCAGGTTTTCTTTTTTTTTTTAAATTATCTCATACTTCTTAATTAAAAACCATACATCTATACGTTGTGGGACATAAGCATATGCACTGCTACGCTGACACTCAAATAATTATGAAATTATGATCAACGTCGTCACGATTTTCTTTCTTGCCCTTGACTCCAGTTAAACGGCGAAGTCCTGAAGCCTGAAGTACACTTACAGTCTTCAAAATGTATAATCTGTACCTCACAGAAACACACTACATTTCCATTACAAACAGCCGTTAATTTTTTTAGAGAAATCATCTTTGTTAATTTGAGAATTGTATTAAAACCATAAATACACTTTATTACACATAAGTTATTATTCTGTCAACATTAAAGTATGTGACATATTTTATATTTGAGTTTCCGTGTATCATAAGTCTATAATATATAAAGAACCAACGAGATGCAACTTTGGGTAGTTTTGTTTATTAACAACTGCAAGAACACTACATGTTTCGGGCGCTTTCTGCGCCCATCATCAGGAGTACCAAAAACTGTATTAACAGCCTCTGGTGCTTGTCATGATTCGGGATGATGTATATCCATTAAAGACGTCGAAGGTCGGTTGTCTATTACACTATGCATAGTGCAGTAATTCGGCTATGACATAGTGTAGTAGACAACGGACCTTGGACGTCTTTACTGGATATACATCATCCCAAATCATGACACGCACCAGAGGCTCTTACTACAGTTTTTGGTACTCCTGATGATGGGCGCAGAAAGCGCCCGAAACATGTAGTGTTCTTGCAGTTGTTAATAAACAAAACTGCCCAAAGTTGCATCTCGTTGGTTCTTTTTATATTATGGGTGACATATATACACAGGGTGTTCAGGATGAATACACCTTACTTCGGCAGAACGTTCCTTCGGTTAATTATATCGATGTGTCCGGACGTGCCTGTATCCGCATTTGAACGGTTACGGATTTAAAGTCGTGACAAGAATATAGTCCGTTTGTAGTTCTCCATACTGTATTTGCTTGACGTGATGTACGGTATTATCCTTACACTTTGGAGGTTCATCTTGGAGCCTATAGCCAAGACAAGGCATACGAAGGCAAGCGTGCTATATAAAGCACGTACTTTAAAACAAAAAAACAATTTTTATGAAACTAGTGCGAACTGCTCTTACTTAACGTCATTTCGTCACTCAGATGTCTATTAGTTAAGTACATGTGTTACGGACGGGCCGGGATAGCTCAGACGGTATAGCGACTCGCTACGGGCTGGACTGTCAGGGGATCGAATCCTGGCGGGTGCGAGATTTTCCGCATCTTTCCAGACCGGCCCTGGGCCCTACCCAGCCTACAGTGAGTACCAGGTCTTTCCCTGGGGTAAAGCGGCTGGGGCGTGGCGTTGACCACCCACCTCGTCTAGTGCCTAGGTTAAAGAAAGAGTAGAGCTATAGCTCTACTCCTCCTCTGGGCCTTCGTGTCCTGTTCTAAGGTGAATTTTACCTTTACCTTTAAATGTGTTAAGGGGTTCTTCGCTCTTCTGGGACGTTACGCAGCGTAGACTGGTAGTTAGTTACCGACGTTTCGGGACAACCTGACGGTCCTCTCTTAAAGGGTCAGGCAGTCAAATTCTTGGAATGCTTGACCCTTGAAGATGGAACCGTTAAGTTGTGCCGAAACGTCGGCAAATAAAAACCTACGCTGCGTAACGTCCCAGAAGAGCAAAGGTCTCATTTACGCCAAGGTGAAAGCCTGAAACAACGTATACTTGTTAACATGACAGGAATTACTAATTCCTCCCTTTAACCCTTTAAAGACGAAGAGCAGACTTTTATTTAAAGACCCAGTTCTTACCGCGCAGTAAACACCTTTCATCTCGGTTATAAAAACCAATCGGTTGGGTTATGTACTGCAAAAGTCGCTGTTTGTTCTGAGATAAATACAAAATACACATATACAGTGTGGCTGAATGTAAAATCCTTGAATGTTAAACGGGTTGGTGCATCACGTAACCAGTAGGCTTTAACAGGTTAACATGTATTTGGTAATCAATAAATGTACAATTATTCTTAGTCTTTAAAACTTATCTCGCCATTATATGCGTAAATTGCAACTTCTTTTATAAGTTTTTTTGGGTTATATTAATGTAATTTAATATAAGGGACGTTTCCCCGAAGAATGGCACATCCTTCCGAAACATCCTGTGTATTCTATATCAGTACGTACAGTAGAGTAGCCGATGAGCTGTGCGGGTTACATATTACTTTCTCCGGAGTGGCAGACCGACATTTGGTTTCCGGCTGACGTAGGCAACAAACTGCTACCCACTTTTAAGTCACATCAGAACTGTGAAAGGCATCCTCCAGCGATCAGGCTTCATGCATGTCGTACATTTATTTACAAATTCCAAATATTGACATTCTGACTTCGCAGAAGATACTTCACAACTGTGACCTTGAATGAATATTGAAGGTCTAGAAGCAAATCTAAAAGTGTCAATCTTCGATGCCCACCAAAGACACTTCTGTTAACGAAAGCTTAGTAGAAATTGGAAAGTCTGGGTGGTTTATTTTAAGGAAAACTCTAAAGTAACAGGAAGGATATCTCACCATTTTGCAACGCCACAATCACTCGTCAAATCGTGGCAGGAAAAGTGGTGGATTTCCAGAGACAAAGTTCCAAGATACGCTAACAGTTGCTCACATAAGAAGAGACTACCTCAATTATCATGACATCCAAAGGCTTGTTACGGTTTCAGAACATCCCACCACTAGACGCTTAGCGAGCTGAATCCAGTCCATTTTCGTATACCCTTACTCAAGCTCACCTCTTAAATAACCTTGTTGTCCCGATCTAGCGTGGAGAGCACTCTTTAGGTTACGGAGGCCTTTGTTAAATCAGGTCACGTTTAAGGCTCATTGTAAATAAATCCACCTTGATTCAATATTATTACATTATTACTAATCTCCGGCTAACACTCTGGGTATAGGTGGTAATTCACAGGAAAGGCTGTATAGTGGCGCCTTTCAGATGGGACCGTTAGAACACTTAAAATTCGTACTGACTTCTTTATCTGTCGATATGCATTTCCCTGTTTTTACTTTCTCGTGAGTAGAACACAGTTCGATTTTTTACTTGAATCTAATGGACTCTCTTCGTTCTTTCGTCTAGTCGTTTTTAGACGCGTTCGCAAAATTGCGAAAAGCAACTATTACGTAGCTTCATCACGTCTGTCCGTCCCTTTATCTCACCGCTTGGAACAACTCGACTCACACTGGATGGACTTTTATGAAATTTGTATTTGAGAATTTTTCGAAAACCTATTGAGAAAATTGAATTTTTATTAAAATCTGATATTAATAACTAGAATTTTATATAACTACCTAGGTACACTTAACGTAATACCTCGCAGAAATTTTCTTAGAATGATATATCAAAAAAGAGTTGTAAAAAAATCAAAGTACGCTTTTTGTGTTCAATATTCCTCCTCTCCCCCCCCCCC
>JGI20166J26741_11664140_pt1 | contig 11128 bp, 8 predicted proteins | sample TergutCu122P5_FD_26741 | JGI IMG/M metagenome (IMG submission 26741) | reverse complement strand
TATGTAGATCTCTTTTGCCTGTGATAAATAAATTTTATCTCTTATGTGTTATTTTTAGTGGCTCACCGGACCTTACTTTAAAAACGTGCCTTGTAGTTTGCCTAAAGCTATACATTCATGTTTCCTCTACCCCTTTATATTCAAGTGTTCAGAAATTGAGATAAATTTATTTCTGCACCAGCATAGTTACTTTGTGATGGCGCAGGTGCAAAAAAAAAAAGTTTTCGTATTTTAGTAGAACTGACATTTCCATTTGTTTGGGTAGGAGATGACATTTCAGCGGGCTAATGGCAGCCATGGTGTGTGCGTCAGCTTATAGCCTATGCACTATGCCGGAGAACCCCATTTCGCGTTGTTGATTTGGTTATTGACTACTAAATTCATTTCCCTGTTTCCCCTTTACCTTCATCCGCAGGGAATTGTGCCATCACACAGTAAAAGGACTCTGTCCAACTGGATTTTTTTTTGTCGTGAGAAAAATAATCCTGGAAACTAATTCCAATGATAGAGGAACTCTGTAAAGGAATGGGGGGAAAAAACTCATCGAGGAATTAAAATTTAGAAACACCGACAACTGTTGCATCTTTTATCAGATTAGTTCTTCTGAAGAAAATTGCTTTTCTACTCACATTTGCCTTTGTTTCGCCGGTATCTATCAGGAGAGGCGAAGCCGATGTGACCACCACTTTGTCTGTTGAACTCGGCCTGAATCGCCGGCCCCGGGGCCCGAATAAGGAGCACTGCTTTATTGAAAGGTCGGCGGGCTGCAGGTCCCCACTCATGAGTTTTGACAACCAACACGGATCCATTCACGACGGATTCGGCGGGAAAGCCGTTCTTGAGCAGGCTGTAATCTTTGTACACGGACCCAGTGTATATGCCTGCACGACAATGTGATAAGAAGCTACTGGATCAGACGGCAAGGCATGGATAAATAATGAGTTCCGGGAGTAACTTTCCCATGTCTCAGACTTCTTTTGCAACAATGCGTTATTTCAGAGGTGCACAATTTTTTTCAGAAATCTAGGAGCTATCTCAAAATTATAGGCGTTAGATGGATAATAGGAAGCAAGATCCATACGGAGAATCTAGAAATTTAAGCCCACCATAGAAAGTTTAGTCGCAATGGCGACTTGGTCCCGGAAATTGTGCACCTCTGTGTTATTTTAATATTATGTAAGGGAAATTTATGGTCGATCAACGACATGAAACTTTAGACCATGGGTTCGAGTGACGGATTTGTATGACTATTTCCAGACAATGAAATCGTACTCTAATCAGAATTATTATTTTTGCAATGTGTGATTATTATTATTATTATTATTATCATCATCATCATCATCATTATTACCACCACCACCACCACCATTATCTGAGGAAGAACTGATGTACAGTTTTTGTATGCGAAGGTAAGCACTTATACCTACAAGACTACACAGCTTCACACTCCATAATGTAAATTTTCATACCTACCCGACTACTCAGCTTCACATTCCAGAACATAAATTTTCATACATACCAAACTACGCAGCTTCACATTCCAGAATATAAATTTTCACACATACCAAACTACACAGCTTCACATCCCAGAATAAGAAAATTTGTTCCTACCGGACTACACACATTCACATTCCGGAATACAAATTTTCATACTTACCAGGCCACACAGTTTCACATGCCAGAATATAAATATTCATATCTACCAGACTACACAACCTCACATTCCAGAATGTAAATTATCGTACCTCCGAAACTACACATCTTCATGTACCAGAATATAAATTGTTATACCTACCTGACAACAGAGCTTCACATGCCACAATATAAAAGTTCACACCTACTAGTCAACACAGCTGTACATGCCGCAATAAAAAATTGCATACCTACCTGAATACACAGATTCACATGCCAGAATATCAATTTTCGTATCTACCAGGCTACACAGCTTCATATGCCAGAATATATATTTTCACACCTACCAGACTACACAGCGTCACATGCCAGATTATAAATTTTCGTACCTACAATACTACACAGCTTCATATGCCAGAATATCAATTTTCGTATCTACCAGGCTACACAGCCTTATATGCCAGAATATATATTTTCATACCTACCAGACTACACAGCTTCACATGCCAGATTATAAAATTTCGTACCTACAATACTACACAGCTTCATATGCCAGAATATCAATTTTCGTACCTACCAGGCTACAAAGCTTTATATGCCAGAATATATATTTTCATACCAAGCAGAATAAAGAGTTTCACATGTCAGAATACAAAATTTCCTACCTACAATCTACACAGCTTCATACGCCAGAACATGATTATTTACCGTCACACTAATAATTACAGCTGCGAAAGAATATTAGTGCCTCACTTAGTTTCAGTTTAAACCAAAGTTAAATTTTTCGGCGGTGACACACATAATTCTCGCGGTCGCAACTTTTGTGACTGTTACCTTACAAAAAAAAAAAAAAGTCACGCACTATTTGAAGGTATGAATGGCATGTCTTATATTTATTAAATTTAAAATAGTTCATTTCGTTGCAATATTCCCTAAATGCTATATTTCATTCATATTCTCGCAGACTTTCCCTTTCAAAAGGTACAATATTTTTATACACTACATAAAATTTAGCTGTATCGAGGTTATCTAGATAATTCTGATGTCTGAAATGAGAGAAAGGACCAATTTAGGAATAGACTGTCGGGACTAAAATATATGTATAAAAGAATGTTCTTTAAGAATTTTGCTTAATAAAATTTAGGAACCCACTTAAGCACCTCTTTTCTCCCGCGTATATATGGCAGGTACGAGAGAGTGTAGAAGTGAATACAGAACGTTGGTGGGGAAACCTACAGGAAAGTGGCCACTCGAAGACTTGGGCATAATCGTAGATGCGAGGAGGATGATGATGGTGCTTAAAATGATGTGATAAAATTCCGTTGGGAGCACGTGGACTGGCTTGATATGGCACGGAATAGGGCAAGGAGCGGTCTGTTGTAAAGGCGATAATATACTTTCCGATTTCATAAAACAGAGCAATTAATTGATTACTCGACGACTTATTAGTTTTTCAAGAATGACTCCGCTCCATGGAGTTAGTTGATAAGCCTAAAAATAAAATAATTTCTGCGATTTCATTAAACTTCTGAATAAAATAATATGAATTAGTGGCAAAAACAGAGTCCTACAAGAAATAAAAATGTTTCTGTAATTCCCACCTGTGACCTGCTGCAGCAGGTAGCGAACCCACGTGTTCCCACTGCCAGGAAAAGAAGCCAGTGCCACGACGGGTCCCGGCTGTTCGAGAAAGCGCAGCGCCTGACACCACTGCAACCGGTTGCGTCTCGTTGCGGCTCTTATGCCCACCCCTAGAGGGACTCCTCCTCGAGACCGACTCCCGCTTCCTTGGGAACCCTGAAAAACTCCAGTTCAGTAATAATAGAATCTGACATAATATGTGCAGGTTCCTTTTGCTCTTTGTGGCAAAAGATTGATTTCTTAACTAACAGTATATAAAGAGTGATATCAGGTAGTCATAAACACAACTGTATAAAATTTATTAGCTATATGATGGAGGTAGCTAGCAACTACATGTTTCGGCCTTTATGGTGGCCATCATCAGGTTGTACATAGTAGAGTAAGAGTAACTGAGTACAATGTGCAAACTATCTTAACTTTGATGTGAAACTCTCGAGCACCTGAACAGTATACATACACATATCAGATGACTGGATAATGTCTGTGTGATGATGAACAAGAGTCAGTGACGACAGAGCGGTGCCAAGTCCGTGGAAGCCAGTGTTACGTGGTAGAATGGAGCGTCGTAATATGATGGTTGTTCTTCTTAACAGGTGTGACCCAGTTCTTGGTGGGTCTGTCTTCCCAAGGAGAAGGGATTCTACGAGTATTCTGTGAACAGGTGGTGCGTATAAATAATGGGCTGTTATTGTGTAGTGACGGGGAGGACTCGATGGTTGAATGACAGCTCAGTACTTACGTGTGTGATGTAGTGTCTTCGTCAGGTGTGGTGTTTGGTGTCCGTAGCAAATGGTGTGCGGTGTAGGGTGGGGCTTGTGCCTCCCCCTTGTTTCGCTGTGTATAGATGGGCGCGCCGCTGGATGGTGCAGTAGAGGAAACACCCTGTGTAATATACTGTTAATGTGCTCGAGATCTCGATATCAAAGTTACGAAATTTTGCACATTGTACTCAGTTAGTCTTACTCTACTATGTACAACTTGATGATGGCGAACATAAAGGCCGAAACATGTAGTTGCTAGCTACTTCCATCATACAGCTAATAAATTTAATATAGTTCTGTTTATGACTACCTGGGGCCTGGGGGTGGCGTAGTGGTTAAGGCGCTACGCTACTAGTCGGACGGTCCCGGGATCGATTCCCGGTGGTCACTGGATTTTTCAGTGACATATTCCTTCCGACCGTACCATGGCCCTGGGGTCGACTCATCCCCTAGTGGAAATGAGTACCAGGAACATTTCCTGGAGGTAAAGGCGGCCGGTGCGTGAGGCTGACAACCTCACCACCTTCATGTACCGAATGTCATAAAATATGGGAGCTTAAATCTCCTGGAAACATGTGGGCCTGTTACGGGACTGTTTTACTCCTTTACCCTTATGACTACCTGATATTACTCTTTATATAAAGTAAAGTAAAAGTCAAGGTGTCCCTCGACAGGCCGAGGTGGCCCTAGGGGTTCCGGGTAGGTTAAGGTCCCGGATTTTCTTGACTTTTCGGCAGTGCAAGGGTGGTAGGTCGTCAGCCAAACGCACCGGCCGCCTTTACCCCGAGAGAAATCCCTGGTACTCACTTTCAGAGGTTGAGTCGGCCTCAGGGCACATGGTTCTGTCGGGGGTACCACGGAAAAAATCCCCAGTGACACCACCGGGACCGTCCGACTAGTAGGGCAGCTCCTTAACCACTACGCTACCCCAGGCTCCATCACTCTTTATACACTGTGATTAATATACAAGGGGGATGCCACAACTCAAAAAAAATTCTTAGCTAACTCCAGCTCATTGTTTCCTGTTTTTGGCAGAGAAGTTCCTTGTTAACTACCCAAAGAATCATAAAAGTTGTTACAAAAGCCCGCCACTGAACGCAACCTTTGTTCTGTTAAGTACAATTCACATAGTGACAACATGTTTATCTGTGAGGAACTTAAAGGTGACTTGTCTTCAGTTACTAGATTTCACAAGCTAGCTGCAAAAATGTTTCTACTGACGATTTTTTATTACTCCATTGATTCTACATTCTACGTGCAACTTAACGTATTGTTCGTACATTTATTACTATCAATGCCTTTCGACATACTCAAGAAAATGTGGAAAAAATCACGAAACCCCTCAGTTATGTTAGCTGATAACTCGATCGAGTACGAAAGCAATTTTTTTCGAATCAAGTTTGTCCTTAGGACGTTATAAATACACCACTGTACTAAGTAACTGGGACTGGAAACGTCTCCGTTGTAAAGAGTGTGTGGTATGGTTGGGTTGGTATTGTTTGTTCAATAAAACTCTTTGCCAGTATCTACTAAGATTTATTATAATAATCAACAAATATTTTGGAACAGGTGTTTTAGTTTCTATGACTGCTTGTGATATTGCTCCGCTCGTGCGTGTAGTTTTCGAAGTGCTGTATTTTAAGCGGAGGGGCAGAGGTGCCGACAAACAAGCGGTGTTACTGCCTTCAGTGCAACCCGATTTGCCGTTGCTGATCCTTCACGGCAGAATGTGTGGTTGTAGTGCTGCAGTGGTGCGCGGTGGGACTACTGAAATTTTACTCCTCTGACACGACTTGCTATTAATCCTTTGATACGACAGTTTCCTCCTTTGGAATGAATTAATTAATGAATGAATGTACGTCAACCAACCACCAACCAAAGAGATAACTTAGGGCGGGGACTAGCTCAAAAGCGCAAGTTGATGTCCCTCGGTCTGTTTTGCCCTTCCTGCGTTTAACCGCATCGCTGGGCTGTGTAACAGACACCTTAAACTACGACTGAATTGCGCCTACGCTAACGATTTTCCCATCGCGGTTGAAAACTTCGACGTGGACAAACTGACCACAATTGCTCAAGAGGCAATAGATCTTTATGAAGGGGCGTAACTTGGGCTGGAATGGTCTCTGAGTTTCGAACCCAGATTGGTCATGTCTAAGGTTATGCTCGTGGCGAAAATAAAGCACTCACGTGGAGCCGCCATGCCTGGGAAGAGTGCTGGCCGTGCCCTGCTTTTGCGTGTTACACCCCGGCATTCGCCTTACGACTGAGAAAAAAAACATGTATGAAACCTTAGTCAGGATAGTCAAAGAGTGCCAGTTGGGAACGATTCATTACATCAACACGGCCACGATTTGACGGGTAGCCACGACAAGTTTGTTGATCCCTGCTTTTAATGAGACGTTTAAGAAGACAGAGGTCAAAATTCGGCCACTGTAGATATCTACCGAGTTGCCTAACTAAGGTGTTCTCCACATCAGGTAATTTTGGGTCGAACTACTCCGTTAGAGGTCTGATGTGTTGGTAAAGAATGAAACCTCCAAATCCTCGTGAATTTGCCTGTCACCAAAATACAAAGGTGCACTGGCAACAATGCAAAACACTTCGATTAAAGAGTCCACAATTACCAAATACGAGTGCGGGCGGTAAACCTCCAATTGGGTCACACCTAGTCCATTTTCGGACGGACTAACTGTCTATAGAGTAGAACTTCAACTCTCATGGAGAGAGCACTCCTCCTGCTTCAGAAAGGTCCCAAAACTCCCAGTGTCTGTGCCACTTACTTCTCACGTGATCGATATAAGTAGACCAGGTCAGCCGTCCCCCCATGTTAAAGGGTGATATCGACCCAGTGGTTTGGCTTCCCGAATATCTGAACAGTTCGTGGTATCGAGAAATGCCCACTGACCCTAGCGAAGTGCATCTCCGTGCTATTCGAGACGTTGATGGAAGTCCTCCATTCTTTCAGCAACTGCTCTAAATCGTTTAGATGTGACTCCAGGTAGATGAGGATCAGCGATGGCTGGTCAGAGGTGCCAGCGTATACAGCCAAATCAACGTGGTGGGAATGCAAATGCATGTCCATGACATACAGACCGAGAACGACGGGGGAAATTATTTCACCCCGAAACACATTTGCCTGCAAGCAACGACAAATGGATTTGTCGGTTTGGAAAGACGCTTCGAACGTCCGACCATGCAGAGAGGAAGAGATAGTTTTCGCAACGTACAAGGTGAAATTAAAGGCTGTTAGCTTTTCGAGGAGACAATCGACCCATATATTATAAAACACAGTAGCCACATCGGGGAAACCCCCGCCTATGAGCCTCTTCTCATCAAAATTCCTGGCCACTCTCTCATCGAGGCAGGTTACCTGTATTGCAGAACTATGTTTGGTTCTGAAACCAAACTTCTTTTTGCGCAGAAGCCACCGACCGCTTACTTCGCTTAGGATCCTTGTAAGTAGGATATTTTTAAACAACTGGTTAGTCTCGTCTAGCAGACTTATAATTCGATAAGACGAGGGTAATGCCGGATCCTTCGCGCGTTTCAGGATTGAAAAAATTAAGTGGTGTCTCCATGCTGGTGGGAAGTACAGCATTCGGACAGTCGCGTTAAGTAATATGACGAGGAGGGATTCGACGCTCGGTTGAAGATGCTTCAGGGCCCTATTTGGTATGCCATTACACCTGGCGTCTTGTCTACCTTGAGTTCACGGATGGCATCTTGGACAACCATGTAGTTGCTAAACGTAGGCTTATATACGGGAGCAAAACAGTATGCCTTCAGCACCTTGTCAACCACTTCAATGACTGCCGGTTCCGACGTTTCCTTTACTGGAAGAAATTGAGCCTACAGAATATCCGTAAGAGCTTCGCTTTTCTCGGAGTCCGAGAGAGCAATTCTCCCTGTTGTGACCTCGGGAACTGAAGGAGGGAGAATTCTCATCAGTCTTCTATTGATCTTAGACAGTGACTGGTCCTACGGATCAAGGTTCTACAGCGCCGACATCAAATGATCTTGCCTCCAATCGTTTGGTGGATCAACGGCCTCCGTAAGCGATTGGCCTAAGCTTTCTGAACGTGGCTCCTATTGGCTTGCCACTTTCTCCTTAACCGTTACTTAAATCGTAATGATGAATTGGCGCTTGAAATTTATCTTTTTTATTCCGTATGACCGAGCAGCTGGCCGCTGTCATTGTCCGGTAAGCACAGCATGACCCAGTGATGGTGCAAGCGACTACCAGTGTGTTACCATGTAGAAGGGCCAGCTGTTTTTGTGGGTTAGTCATTAGGATTGGCGGATTGCTGAATGTTTCTTAGGACTCATTCCACATTAGTAAGAGCAAGCGGTTCTGTCAAGCTGTAAGAGGAGAGCGCGAAGAAGGAGATTTATTTTTCTACGTGCCTCTGTCCCACTTGTGGATCGGAGTAAACAGTATTTCAGAATGGACAGCACCTGTCTAGGCCCCATGCTGACACAGTACCAATTCATCAATGCTCTCTCGACGCTGTTGTTCTCCAAAGACCTGCGAGAGCTAACTAAAATTATGGCTTCAAGACCGATGAGGAATACCTCCCAACCAGGAAAGCCCAACGGCTACTCCGGTATACCAAAGGGGAACCTAAACATCGCACCTGGTTCTGGAGGTGAAATTTTACACTCCAAGAATAGAAGAAGCAGTTCTTAGGCAAGAGCAAGGCTAACGTGCGAACAAGCTTGGCAGATATAATGGATTTCGCCAACAATCATCCAGTATTCGGTCCAATATCCGGTGCTACGTCCGCACCTATAGACGCACCAGCTGTTAACCCACGGAAGAACTAGCTGCTGATTTCAGTCGTAAATTAGGGCTCCACAGGTTAAGGCGAAGGTCGCAGTTGCTGTAGTTGGGCTTGTTGTTCCAACTGATACAAGTAGCCTCATGCCCGAGGCCAAGGGTTCAGACGGTCAGACCTGCCCTCTCTTTCGAGACAGCACCTAGACGCAAGTCAGTCTGCGATATGTCCGGGTCTGTGAGAGGCACGCCAAGCGGCACCACTAACACAAGCCCACACGTGGTTGACAATGACGTACCTGCTATGGATAAACTCAAGAAATACTACAATATTCGTTTAAGGTGTAATATACCCGTGTGGTTTCTTTGCGTGGCTTAGAGCTTCGTACCCATTTGGACTATCGGCACAACTGAAGGATTGTGTAGATCCCGTGAACGGTTGATGGATTCCGAGCCAAATAAGCGCTGTATCGTAGCTTTATGGGAGTAGGGATTTGGCCTGTCACGCCTTGTCGCTCCCGGATGATCACAGATGTGTCTGCTATTGAAAAGCCTCGGAACACTTATGCCTGAGAGCGTCATTTGGGAAAATATGGAAACTCTGGGCTTTGTCGCGTCCAAGAAGTCACGCAACTCCACTCGGAGATTCGTGATCAAGACCCCACTGAGAAACGTTCCTTCGCCCCTCACTTCATGGTGACGGTAGCGCCGGGACCCCAGCTGTCGAGGTTCGTTCTTTCACTGAGCTCTGCGGCATTTGGTTAATGGTGGGGAGGAGTGATAGCTTTGGCAGCACATTGACGCACACAGCGAAACTGGATACACACACCGCTGCCTTTGTTGTTGTTGGTCTCACCTCTCCGGTAAGTGCCAAACTCAAAAGAGGGCCCGAATACTGCAGCGGCGTGGGTGACCGCACAGCCAAATATCTGAGACCTGTCAAGTGGAAACAATTGAAATCGGTGCTTACGAAACCTACACTAGAATGCATGTAACGGAGTGGCGCAGTAAGACAACATGCTGCGCCAAAGCAGTGCAGGCTCGGCCTTCTCTTGAGCAGGACAAACTTCCCGCAGGGTGGAACCACGCGGTTCGAATGGTTCTCGCTTTCTAGGCCAATAACGGGAATACACCAAACCCCTCCCCTGCACCGTTCTTCGAGGCCCTCGAGCATGCACAAACAACAAAGAAGAAGAAGAAGTGCAAGACTAACAAACATGCGCCAAAACACACAACTCTCCCCAAACCGTCTCCTGTGACTACTCTTAGGCAATTGGGCAAGAGTGTCAATCCCAATTTCGATAACTTGAAACCCACTTACGTTGTGGTCCCACCACACTGCGTGCATTCACCTCTCGAATGTATATCTGATTTACTCAGCAATTTTTTTCTTGGCGCATGTGTAATCAAACCCTTCCCAACCATTACTACTAGGGCTGATCGCTTGCAGGCTTTCCTGAGAACCTTTGTTCTTTTGTGACTGCATAGCAGAGAGGCCAAGAAGGACTTGGAAGAATCCCTGAGTGTTTGCTGTTGGGAAGCGGAAGAAATCCGCGGCAGGGAGATTGAATTGGATATTTTTGTCAGCTAACACTTTGTCCATATATGCCTCCTAAGTGAGACAATTCTCAGTCCAGGAAAATACTTCGGGCTTCTTAAGTACGTCTTCCACCATACAGACCGAATAAAAGATGGAGACAGTACATTTGTGCTGGTCCACTTCACCGAGTTGTAACCGTCGCGTGCCTGACTCATCTGGAGAAAACTGCCGTACGCATCACATGGCCGGCAGAGCTGTGAAAAACTTTGCGCCTTACCTCTCAACCTACCATCGTCTGATCGAATCGAAACAGTCTGTTTTCGCGGTAGATTACGCATGCTAATTCACTGTGATCTGAACGCTAGGCACATGTGCTGGAATTCCAGGCCAATCAAGAAAAGGGACTCTTGCATAATTACACCAACGGCTTGTCCTGTTTGATATATAGTCCCAAAACACCACCCCATAAATCTTTCTGCCATACCTGATGCACTCTTCATCGTAATAACAAGGGAACTTGTATCCCCATTGTATCCGAACATGTGCTCTGCACTGATTTCGGATAACTTACCTGCTCTTTCCGACACGACCTGTCGTTCTTTCTTTTCCACTCGCCGGACACCCCTGATTTCGGGCCCAACGGATCTGTCACATTCTAAACTCGCCTGGAGAATGGACAATCGACACATGTGTTGAGGAAGAATTCGGCGCCATGCTGCAGGCTTTTTAACTTTCAACTACCAAGAGAAATCTGCGTGATGACACATGGCCACCGATGCC
>JGI20166J26741_11663918_pt1 | contig 11129 bp, 6 predicted proteins | sample TergutCu122P5_FD_26741 | JGI IMG/M metagenome (IMG submission 26741) | reverse complement strand
ACCGGGTGCGCAGACAGTGAGCAGATCATTCAGCACGACGTTGTTGCGGGAGGGTGTTTCAATAAAAAGCTGTGTTTGCCTTTCGGTTATGGAACGTTTTTCCAGCTGCCGCAGGCGGTTTTGCCGCTCCCGGGGTTTCACCGGTAAATAGCCGGCAAAGGCAAAGGACTGTCCGTTAAGCCCCGAAGCCATTAACGCCAGCAACAAAGATGACGGCCCTACCAGGGGTATTACCTCAATATGCCGGCGGTGGGCCAGGGCTACGAGATCAGCGCCGGGGTCAGCTACTGCGGGAACTCCCGCCTCACTCAGCAGTCCCATATCGTTCCCTTCCAATGCAGGCTGCAATAAGGCAGGAATGTCTTTGCCCGGTGTATGTTCATTCAATTCAAAAAAGACAAGTTGTTCGATGGGTGTTTTTATTCCGGCTTTCTTTAAATAGCGCCGGGCGGTACGTAATTCTTCCGCTGCAAAAAAATGCAGTCCGCGCAGGACATCAATTGTTCCCTGGGGAAGAACCGTCCCAAGGTCAACGTCACCTATAGGGGCAGGTATTAAAAATAGTTTACCATATTTCATGGATTGATAATAATTGTATCAGCGTTCTTTTGGTACTGTCAACATTTCGCAATGCTGTCATTGACTCTTATTGTCTACATTCACTACTCTTTCCTCAATGAAGATACGCCTTCACAATAGTTCAGTTGTCTGCAATGCCGGGCCGGAAGAAACCATTCTGCTGGCCTGTGCGCGGGGAGGTATTATTCTACCCGCGCCCTGCGGGGGCCGGCAGCGCTGCGGAAAATGCAAAGTGCAGCTCCTTGAAGGCACGGTAGCCGGGGACACGCCGGATGATAAAGGCTGGGTGCGTTCCTGTATCGCTGTTCCGGTTTCGGACATTACCATCGCAGCACCTTTAGGCGGGGAACTAGGCGACAACGAGGTAACGGCGTTGGAGCTGCCCGCTGAAAAGCAGCACGGTTCCGGCCGGCCGGGTCCGTTGCGGGCGGGAATTGCGCTTGACATAGGAACCACAACGGTTTCCGCGCGGCTTATGGATCTCGATACTTCCCGGGCACTGGATACCATCTCGGAGCTGAATGACCAGCGGGCCTTTGGCGCCGATGTGATGAGCCGCATCGGGGCGGCAAAAAACGGCAAAACCGGAGAACTCTTTTCCCTGATAAACCGCCAGACAGAGCGGATAATCACAACCTTTAAAAAACGCTGGAATAGTTCCTCCATAGAAAAACTCTCGGTAAGCGGCAACACGGTGATGCTGCACCTCTTCCTTAATACGGATCCTTCGGGCATGGGGGAGCTGCCCTTTACGCCGGTGTTCCTGGAAGAAAAAGAAATAAAGGGGGCTGCCCTTTCGCTTTCAACGGAAACCGTGAGCGTTCTTCCTTCCATTGCGGCTTTTATAGGCGCTGATATCACCGCGGGAATGGCGGTGCTTGATATGCTGAATACCTCAGGCCCGTCCCTCCTCATAGACATAGGCACCAACGGCGAAATGGCCCTTTGCAGCAAAGGAACCATTTACTGCTGTTCCACTGCGGCGGGCCCTGCGTTTGAAGGAGCCGAGATCTCCTGCGGCCTTGGCGGAGTCAAAGGGGCGATCAGCGGGGTGGAAGCCGCGTCTCCCGGATCAGGCGGAGCAGAACCCTCCCCGGGTACGCCGGAAAAGCCGGGAACGAATGCTGTCTCGGTTACCACCATCGGGAATGTCCCGCCCATCGGGATTTGCGGTTCCGGGTTAATTGATGCTGTGGCGGTAATGCTTAAATTGGGAATAATTGACGAGACCGGATCCATGACCGGGGCGGAGAAAAGCTTTTATCTGGCCCCGGGGGTTTCGATCATTGACCGGGATATACGGCAGTTCCAGCTGGCAAAAAGCGCCATTCTTTCGGGCATTAAAATACTCTGCAAAAATGCGGGGTTAAAAACCGGGGAAATACAAAACGTGTTTATCGCCGGGGGGTTCGGGTTTTTCATCAACAAACGGAACGCCGTAGCCGCGGGCCTCTTCCCGGAGGAGTTCCTTTCCTCGATAATTATCTCCGGCAACCTGAGCCTTCAGGGCGCGGAAGAGTTTCTTTCTGCAAAGGATTTTATGGCGCGGTGCAAAAAAATAATTGCCCGCTGCAGGGTAATCGATCTTGCCGCGGACCCGTCCTTTATGGACGAATTCGCCGAAAATATGCTGTTTCAAATTTGATTGTTGAGCGGGGTTTTGTGTATGGACATGAAGAAGTGGAAAGAAACCGTTCTTGAGGCGCCGAAAAAAAAGGCCATGCCTGTTCTGTCGTTTCCCTGTGTTCAGCTCATGGGAATAACCGTAGAGCAGCTGATCTCCGACAGCGCCCTCCAGGCGGCGGGGATGAAAAAAATCTGCGAGCGTACCCCGGCCCTCGCTTCCCTCAGCATGATGGATCTGTCGGTGGAAGCCGAGGCCTTTGGTTCGGAGATCCGCAAGTCAGACGACGAGGTGCCCACCGTGGTAGGCAGGATAATAAATACCCCGGAAGACGCGGACCGGCTCAAGGTGCCGGAAGTGTTACATTCCCGCACCGGTTTGTATGTCAAGGCCATAGAAAAAGCATCCGGGGAGATTAAAGACCGGCCGGTGCTTGCGGGCGTCATTGGCCCGTTCTCACTGGCAGGCCGGCTCATGGATATGTCCGAAATCATGGCCAACTGCTACGATGATCCGGACTTCGTCAACAAAACCCTGGAAAAGACCGCCGCCTTCATCACCAGTTATATTCTGGAATTCAAGAAGGCAGGCGCCAACGGGGTGATTATGGCCGAGCCCGCCGCAGGGCTGCTGTCACCGGGCCTGGTGGAGGAATTCTCTTCCCGCTACATAAAGAAGATCGTTGATCGCGTTAAAGACGATACCTTTCTGTTTATATACCACAACTGCGGACCCAATACTCCCCTGATGCTGCCTTCGCTTATAGGCATAGGGGCGGATGCGTATCATTTCGGCGACGCCATAAAGATGACACAGGTTCTGGACAAAATGCCTCCCCGAGTCCTTGTGATGGGAAATGTCAGTCCTGCGGCGCAGTTCCGCAACGGCACAAAGGAAAGCATATATGCCGCAACCACGGGAATTTTAACGGAATGTTCAAAGCATAACAATTTCATCATTTCATCGGGCTGCGACATTCCGCCCATGAGTCCCTGGGAAAACATAAACAGCTTTTTCAAAGCTGTAGAAGATTTTTATAAAAGCTGAGCAAGCAGTTCGTAGTTCGTAGTAAGTAGTTCGTAGAAATCGCTGCCCGTAGAATCCTCCCAGCCTTCGAGCAACGATCTACGAACTACGAACTAAAAACTACGAACTATTCCCCCACAGTAGAAAAATAAATCAAAAAACATTATTATCTTCCCATGGGTATTGATATACAAACCACAGTGAAAAACCTCCACCCCCTGGAAACGCGGATCCTGTTGTCCTACAAAAAGGGCGACGAACTCACCGTTGAAAGGGTAGAAAAGGATCTGGGTTTTAAAAGCGGAAACGGCAACCAGGCCCTGTCCTGGCTGGCCGGCAAGGGGCTTATCAGCGAAGTCCGCCGGGAGCAGGCGGTGTTTTACGAACTGACCGGTCTGGGCCAGGAATGGAAGGAAAAGGGAACACCGGAAGAACGAATTGTAGAACTGGTACGCATCCAAAGCGGCTTAAGGCTCCCGGACATAGCCGCAACGCTTAAGCTTGAAAACAAGGATATAGGCAGCGCCTTTGGTTCTCTTTCCAAACTTGGCGTCCTTGCAATGGACGGTGAAAAAAGGGTGACCTCTGCCCTGCCGCCCGAGCAGCTTGTAAATGGCCGGCCAGCCAAGGGAGCGGCCGCTGAACATTTCGCGGTGATCCGCTCCCTTCTGGACAAGGCCGCTTCTTCTGGCGGCTCATTTGCCGAGGCGGATCTTTCCCCGGCGGAAAAAGCCGCCATGACGGGCATTGCCAAAAAACGCGGCGCCGCGGATGCGGCCTTTCGTCAAATAGAGCGGGAAACCGTGGTGTATGCGTTTACCGTTGCGCCTGACGGTTCTGTCCCCGCCGAGGAAGCTGCCAAAGCCCTCAGGGCCGCGGGGATCTCAGGCGACGAGATCGGAACCCTCACCCCTGAGATGCTTGAAACCGGTTCGTGGAAGGGCAAGGCCTTCCGTTCCTACAACGTAAAGGTTCCGCCAACCCGGCTTATACCGGGCAGGACCAACCCCTACGCCAAATTCCTTGAAGACGTAAAGGACAAACTCTGTTCCCTGGGCTTTGAGGAATTCGACGGCCCCCTGGTAGAAACCGAGTTCTGGAATTCCGACGCCCTCTTTATGCCCCAGTTCCATTCCGCCAGGGACATCCACGACGTGTACCGGGTGGCTGACCCGTTAGGCGGAAGCGGCCCTGGCCATGCCAGGGCCATCGAAGAGCCCTGGCTTTCCAATGTTGCCGCTGCCCACGAAAACGGCGGCAGCACCGGGAGCCGGGGCTGGAACTACCGTTTCGATAGGGAGTTTACCCGGCGGCTTATACTGCGGAGCCAGGGTACGGTGCTTTCCGCCAAGACATTGCCAAAGGCAAAGATACCGGGCAAGTACTTCGGCATAGTCCGGTGTTTCCGCTACGACCAGGTAGATGCCACCCACCTCCCGGACTTTTACCAGACCGAGGGTATAGTCCTTGGGGAAGACGTGAACCTCCGCACCCTGTTGGGGATGCTGGAAATGTTCGCTTTGGAAGTAGCAGGCGCCAAGGAAGTAAAGTACGTGCCCGGTTACTTCCCCTTTACGGAGCCTTCCGTGGAAGTCCACATCAAGCACCCGGTGCTGGGCTGGTTCGAGCTGGGCGGTTCCGGCATCTTCCGCCCGGAGGTGACCGGGAGCCTGGGCGTGAACGTTCCCGTTGCCGCCTGGGGCATCGGCGTAGACCGCATGGCGCTCATGGCGTTAGGCATCAAAGACATCAGGGAACTTTTCAGCAACGACATTGAGAATGTACGGTTAAGAAGAACAAAGGACGCGTAAAATGCCCAAGATTGACGTAAACGAAGAAGTATTCTACGCCCTGGCAGGCAGGAAGTGGACATCCAAAGAAGAGTTCGAGGAAGCCCTGGTCTGCGCCAAGGCGGAGCTGGATGAGGATAGTGATAAGAGTCTGAGTGCCAGTGAACGAACCTTAAAGATAGAACTCAACGATACCAACCGGCCTGACCTCTGGGGTACCGCCGGCTGTGCCCGGCAGCTCCGGGTGTACTCAGGCGGGAAAATACCCGAGTATCCTTTTTTCTCAAAGCCCGCTTCGATGAAAGCTGCCAGGCACAAGGTGCTTGTTAAAAAGAGCGTGGCCCCGGTGCGGCCCTTTCTATCGGGCTTTGTCGCCACGGGAAAGGAAATTACGGACCCCATGCTCAGGGATATGATTCAGACCCAGGAAAAACTGGCCTGGAATTTCGGCCGCAAGCGCCGGACTATCTCCATGGGGATCTACCGCATCGGCATTGTAAAGTGGCCCATCATCTACAAGGGTGTGGATGCGGACAGCGTTTCCTTTGTGCCCCTTCACTGGGATGCGCCCCTTACCCTCAGGGAGATCCTGAAGCAGCACCCCAAAGGAAAAGAGTACGCCTTTATCCAGGAACACGAGCAGATCCACCCCCTCCTGACGGATTCAACCGGCGCGGTTCTTTCGTACCCGCCCATCATCAATTCCGCGGACATAGGCGCGGTTCAGGTGGGGGACAAGGACATCTTTGTGGAACTCACCGGAACGGACATAGCGGCGGTTACCCTGGCAACATCCATCGTGGCCTGCGATCTTGCGGATAACGGCTTTACCATTGAACCTGTGGAAGCGGAGTATGAGTTCGACACGCCCTTTGGGAGGAACTTCGTGAGCCCCTACTACTTTCAGGAACCCATGTTCTGTTCCCTTGCCAGGATCAAAAGGTTCCTGGGGGAACAGCTCTCGGGCGATGAATGTGTGGCTGCCCTCGCCAAAATGGGGGTACGGGCCGAAAAGACTCAGGCTGCCGAGCGGGGAGATACCCTCGAGCAGGACGGCGTAAAGGCCTGGCCCCCGGAGTACCGCAACGATTTTCTCCATGCAGCCGACGTTGCCGAAGACGTGGCCATTGGCCGCGGACTTGCTTCATTCAAGCCCGAGCGGCCGCACGCCTTTACCGTGGGCCGGCTTACGCCCGTAACGGTTTTCAGCCGCCGGGTCAAGGAACTTATGGTGGGCATCGGCTACCAGGAGATGATCTACAACTACCTCGGCTCCCGTAAAGACTTTGTGGAAAAAATGCGGGGCGACGGAAGCAGGATTATCCGCATTTCCAACCCCATGACGGAGAACTACGAGTACATCCGGGACGGAATACTGGCGTCTCTTTTGATGAGCGAATCCGTGTCGGGCCATTCGGTGTACCCCCACAGAATTTTTGAGGTGGGAAAAATTTCCTATTTGGACTCAAGCGAAAATTACTGCACCGCCACGCGGCAGTACCTTGGTTTTCTCTGCGCGGAAAAAGACGCCAACTTCAACGTCATCGCGGCCCATATTCAGACCTTGTTCTACTACATTTCCCGGGAATACGAAGTGGAAGAAAGCAGCGACCCCAGGTTTATTCCCGGCCGCTCAGCATCGGTGATATACAAGGGCAAACCCGTCGGCGTCTTTGGCGAGCTTCATCCTGAGGTGCTGGAGAACTGGGGAATTACCATGCCCTGCACTGCCGCGGAGATCGACATAGAGGCATTGCTGTAGAGTTCTTTGCCAGGGAGGAAACAATGGACGAAAAATTGCTGGCTGCTGCCAGGGCGGTGCAGCTCAAGGAAATAACCGAATATCAAGTGTATGTAAAACTCGCCGAACTCTGCAAGGACAGCCATAATGCCGGAGTTCTCCGCTCCATAGGCGAAGAGGAAAAAAACCACGCCCTGTTCTGGCAGAAGAAAACAGGGGTTGAACTGAAGCCTCCCCGGTTCAGGGTGTTTTGGAACGTCCTCAAAGCCCGCATCCTGGGGCTTACCTTTACGCTGAAGCAGATGGAAAAAATGGAAGGCAGCGTGTCGCAGGATTATAGGGAACTTGCCAAAGGTTTCCCCGATGCCGGCGTCTTTGGAAAGGAAGAAGCAGACCACGAAAACAAGCTCCTCAACATGCTGGACGAAGAACGGCTCCACTACGCAGGCTCGGTGGTGCTGGGGCTGAACGATGCCCTGGTAGAACTAACCGGCTGCCTGGCGGGCTTTACCCTGGCCCTGGAAAACACCCGGATCATTTCCCTTGCCGGGCTTGTTACGGGGGTCTCCGCTTCCCTTTCCATGGCAGCCTCGGAGTATCTTTCCTGCCGTACCGATAACGATCCCCGGGCGCTGAAGTCGTCGCTATACACGGGCGTAGCCTACGTTATTACCGTGGCCCTGCTTATTCTGCCCTTCCTTCTCCTGGCAAATAAATTCGCGGCTCTCGGCATTACCCTGGCCGTGGCGGTGCTCATCATTCTGGCTTTCAATTATTACCTTGCCACCGCCAAGGATCTAAACTTCAAACGGCGCTTTGCCGAAATGACCGTGATAAGCCTGACTGTGGCCGCCTTTTCCTTCGGCGTTGGCTACGTGCTTAACCGGTTCCTGGGCGCGTAGCCAAACATTAACTTGCGCTTGGCTTTTACAGGATTAGCCGCCTAAATCCGGCGAAGGGCGAGCCTGCAGGGCTGCAGGCAGCGCTATGGTGAAAACTCGTTAAGAATCCGCTTCCGGAGCCACTGCCCGGTTCTGCGCTTGTATCCAGACTTTTCCTGGTTTGTAAGTCAGAGTAATCAATCTGTTCATTGCGCCGGGCAGCTTTTACTTCACCTTTATAGGGCAGCCTTTCAGGCTGCGTTTTTTGCTTCGTCTCCTACAGCGGGGAACACCACGAAAATGTTTTCACCATAGCGCTGCCTGCAGCCCTGCAGGCTCGCCCTTCGCCGGTTTTAGCCGGCTATTCTGCGTAACAGAAAAGCGCAATTTGTGTTTTCATCCAAAAAGGTGACAGGCACCTTTTTGAAAGCGCAATTTGTGTTTTCCACAAAGGAAGCTGAATTACCGGCTTTTGCCGCAAACGGGCATTGCAATGTTACCACCGTGCGGGCGGGCAAAGCCATGCATGCCGTCTCTGGTCGTGATACAGCTAAATACCACGTCAGAACGTGCGTAAAAAAATGCCACGACCAGCTTAGGCAGGCATGGCTTTGCCGTCCCGTCCAGCGCTGTGTTGTCGCTAACCGTTTGCGGGAAAAGCCGATTACTTCTCGGTAAGGTTGATAATACCGTCCCAGTTTCCGGGCGGGGGCGGATCGGCCAGGAATATTTCGGAGCGCCTGAGGTACTTTGCCGAAGGGCCGCCGCCTTCGATTGAAAGGGATTCTTTGAAACCTTCCACGGCTTCTTTCCAGCGCTGGCTTTCGTAGTGGTCCAGGGCCTCGTGAAAAACCTGGACCAGTTGTTTTTCTTTCGGCGTGGCATCCTCCATGGTGGTGAGCAGCTCGTGAAGCCGGACCGGCGTGTTGATGCCTATTACCCGGACTCTGTCAAGTCTGCGGGAAAGGATACGGCCCCCTGTCTCCCGGACAGTATCGTCCGAAGCGAGTATCCAGGTTCCATACACTTTATTCACCCCTTCAAGCCGGGCGGCGAGGTTTACCGCGTTACCCATGATGGTGTAGTCCATTTTGTTTCGGGTGCCCATGTTGCCCGCAACCATGCTCCCGGTATTAATGCCTATCCTTGTTAAGAGCGGCAGGGCAAGGTTCTCTTCCACGATCTTTTTGTTGAGTTCCTTCTCAATCCGCTTCATGGTGATGGCCGAAACACAGGCACGCAGGGCATGGTCGGGAAGATCCACCGGCGCCCCAAAAAAAGCGATAATAGCGTCCCCTTCGTACTTGTCAATGGTGCCTTTCTCCTGAAGAACCACATCGCTCATTGCGGTGAGGTAGCGGTTAAGCAGGCTTACCAGGTGTTCGGGGTCAAGTTTTTCCGCTATGGATGAAAAACCCTGGATATCCGTAAAGATCGCGCTCATGTGGCGCTTGGTTCCTCCAAGTTGCAGCCTGGAAGGATCGGCGATGATCTCTTTTACAACGTCGTCGGAAACATAGGTGGAAAAAGCCTTGCGGATAAACTGCTTTTCTTTTTCCGAACCCGCATAGGAAATTATTTCCCGGATAATAGCCGCACTCACCATGGCGAGGACCACTACAAGGGGACCAATAAATATTCCGGTAAAACGGAACAGTCCGATTGATGCGGCAATAATAATACCCGTGACAACAAACCCCGATATGGCCCTTGGTACGGGTTTAAGTTTCGTGGTGACAAAGAAAAACAGGGGCACGAAGACAAGCGCAATCAATACCTGCCACCACATATTCAAAGGGGTAATGAAGGAATTGGAAAGGACCATGTCCAGTATCACCCCGTGGGTTCCCACGTTGACATATTCACCCCAGAAGGGGTTCGCGCCTATATCGGTGGTTCCCGTATCAACCCGGCCAAGGATGCAGAACTTGTCTTTTACCGCGGTTTCAATGCGGCTGCTTATGGAATCGTATTTGTCCAGGTCCGCTCCAAGGCGGTCCGTCAGCGCCGTAATATAGTCAGCCTCTTCACGGATTGCCGAGACGGTATCAGGAAACTTTGCCTCCGCTTCCGGAAGCAGGGCAGCTGCTTTTTTCCCCGGAGCCAGATCGATGATCTCCTTTATAAGGCTGCGGCTTTGGCGGCGCTTGTCCAGATATGCGGCAAATGATTCATCGGAACAGTTTTCCAGGGCGCTGTTCTTTTCCTCCCGGATTGTGTCATAGAGATTCGCAAGATTCCCGGCGATGAAGGGTATTGACGAAAGGGAAGAATCGAACTGGGCGAAAAAAGGAATATCCACGGTGTTAAAGATTCTGGCGTACTGCTCAAGCTCGGCCTCAAGATCTTCAAGAACCGAAAAATCGGCAAACGAAATGTGGCTGAAGCTGTTGATGTAGTTTTGCCTGGGCCAGTCAAGCATCATTCTGGCTTTGCCGTCCAGGGGAATGGTAATGTCCGCAGACCTTCGGTCTGCTTTTACATCCCCCGGGAGTTTGGCGCCTTTTATGACGAGCGCGCGGTTGCTCAATTCGATTTCGGGCCTCCCCAGGTAATCCATGAGGGGGGCGAATGAGAGCTGCAGATACCAGTGGCCGTAGACGTTCTGGGCAAGACTGATCCGCCGCCTTATTCCGTCAGGGTCAACTTCCACGTTGGTGAACCCCGCCCCTTTTGCTGATTTGGCAAAACCTGGCAGGGGGGGCAGAATGTCAACGTGCTGGCCTTTGGAGGTATTTGCCGCGGCTTTGACAGGGTACGAAAAACGTTCTTCCGCGATGGAACGCCGTCCGGCCTGTTCGCCCGAAAGAGGTTCCGTGCGGAGATTAAGGGTAACCCAGCTTTTGCCGAACAGAGCCGAGGACTGGATAAGGTACTGGTCATTGTCCCTGGCCACGCTCTGGGCCCTGGCATAGAGGCTGTCCCGTTGGCTGCTGATAAAATTGGACAGATCCCGGGAATATTCATTGATATCCGCGCTGCCATGCCTGCCGGACTTTAATGCGGAAAAAACATCCGACGCCGCGGAATTGATATCCGAAAAACTCCGGTCAAAGTCCGCAGGCAGGCCCTGGTTCAGGTAGATGGTATCTACCCCCTGGGGGCCCTTGTCGATAAATTCAATATCAAACACGGCAGCCCTGGCCCCGTATTCCTTGAGCCGCAGCAGCCCGTCGGCGGTTACGGATCTGGGCCAGGGGAAAACACCGTTATGTGCTATCGCGTTGTCGTCGACATCCAGAAATACCAGGCTTGTTGTGCGCTGCCGTTCCGCCCTGAAGGCGAGGAAAAAATCATACACCTGATTTTCCAGCCGTGAAAAAATACCGGCCGCATACAGGACAGAGAAAAAAACCGCAGCAGCGAGTCCAAGAAAAAGATTTCTCCAGCTCATGGTATGTTCAGCCCCTGATTACCCGCCAGAGCCTGAATAATCCAGATCGATGGTAAACACGCCGGTTGAGTGGGACGGGGCCTGGCCCGGGGTT
>JGI20166J26741_11663807_pt1 | contig 11129 bp, 6 predicted proteins | sample TergutCu122P5_FD_26741 | JGI IMG/M metagenome (IMG submission 26741) | reverse complement strand
CTGTATACACGCAGTAGGTATTTGTCATGCTAGTTCTGTTGGCGTCTGCTAGCAGACGCCAACAGAACTAGCATGACAAATACCTACTGCGTGTATACAGTGTTGAGATTCTCCTGATGATGGACAGTGGACTTCTCCGAAACATGTAGAGCACTTTTTCAAATAAATTTGAGAAGTAGTGCATCTCGTTGGCTTTCATTATAAGAATATATCACGATGCACTGTGCTCTGAATGTCATTTTCGGTATAGTGTCTTGGCTGCAGACTGGACCACCGACAGGAGTAGCTGCTTTTCTCTAGTCCAGTAAGTCCAGGCCGGCTGTTGGCCCATTTAACACGGGTAAAGGAGCTCCTTACTAGGGAGTATTCTGCCGCCTCTTGAATCTAACCTCAGGCACCCACAGCATTTTGAAATAATTCAGAATTGAATAATTAAATACGAAAGAGCTTTCACCGTGCAGCAAAGTGTAAACCAAAACGCAGCAGATGGCAGTGCCTAAAGGACGCACTCTACGCTGCTAGTTTCCTAGTATGCCTTGATGAAGAGCCTGCGGTTTCGTAGTAATTACCGGTCTATAAACCACGTTCTGGGGGCATGCAGGGGAGGCAAAATGAAGGTGTCGGAACTCTTGCATGGGCACGCGTGAAGTGAAATTCCAGCTGGTAAACAGAACCAAAGTGGAATTCCAAATAAATTAAGGCAGTGCAGTGCTGGGCGCCATTCGTTTTATTTAGGGATTTCGTACGGGAAACGAAAGTCAACAATACCATCAAGAGACATTAGTCTGACGTAATGAATGTGTTTGTGAATTTGGTGGCCGCTTCGCTAATAGGTACATATTAAAACTGAGGTTTATATATCTGTTTCTTGCTTCTGTATTATCAATGGTTGTGACGTTATATCCAGCTAAAGCAATGCATAGGGAAGTGCAGCGCTACAGACACAAATGTCAGTATACCTTACAGTGTCTAATCCCATGTACCTAGCCAAGAAATTGACGGAGTTTGATGAAATTTGGTATAAATATCGCGATACTTGCGGGTATCCCAAATTTATACTTTTGAATACTCTATCATCAGTGAAACCAACATGGCAGGTTAACTGTCATGGCGAGGTGTGAACGACTCTCTTTCACTTCAGGCACTCTCCTGACATTTGGCGACGTAAAATAATTGAAAATTTAGCATCTTTCTTTAGAATGTCTGCCATTTTTGGAATGCGAAGGTTATGGCTGAAAACAAGTTATGTTTATCTTGGGTATAGTGGTGATGGTTAGCAAAATGCAGGAAGAATAGCGAGACAGAAATAATTTGCTTGACGAAGCTGTAAACTGCTAAGATTGTATAGCATCACTGATAGATATGGGAAGTATCAGTGTGAAGGTTTTATAAAATAATACTGACGGGCGAAAACCGAAATACTCAAAGAGAAAGCTATTCCAATGCCACTTTTTCCACCGCAGGTTCAATGACGATCATTCTGGGAAAAAACCCGGGTCTCCGAGTTTAGAAGAATTGAACTATTAGAGCCACATGTAATTCTCTCTGCATTTAGGTCAAAAACAAAGACAGAAGTTAAGTACAAGGATCAAGATAATTTCTTAAACATAACATAGACGAAAAAGTTGCGAAACTTTACATTCATACATACATACATACATATACACACAACACATAAATGCCACAGAAGAGATCACGAAGGACGTGGCGACACATCGGGCTCTGTGCCGAACATGAGGGTGACCACACAGATCATCTGGGATTTAAAAAATTACAGGTTTAATAAATAAATAAATCAGGTTTACGGTGACTTTCTCGGACATGGTGTACATCTATTGCCGACATTAACGCATGGAACTGTACCTCTACTCCCCTACACGCCTTCATGTCTTACCCAGTGGCTTGAACTATACTTTTGAACGTATCTAGATAATTATTGCCTGGACATAAAAACGTCTTGAATAAAAAATAAATTAGTCTATGGAATACCAATTATGACTGATAGAATAACTGTATATACTTTATGATTCTGAGACGACATAAAACATAATACAAGACGTAACGATTCTGCGTCATCTGTAGGAATAGCCAGCCAACCGCCTGCACTGCTGTTCGTGCCCTGCCGGTTAGCCCATATATTTAATAACAGTCACAACATCTGACATAAAGGAAACGTTAATTTTTAATATCACCATGACGCTCGGTGTAGGCGATGCATTTACGTTGATGGACCCCCCAGCAATCCACGCAGTGCGGGAGCACCCGCAACCACAGACTACTAAAGCTTATTGTGGGGGTTTTCAGGATCTATTCCTTTCTTTCTAAAGAAGGAAGTACTGTGGACCACTTTTTCGAAATTTAGAATAACTTCAGTAAAACTTTTTTATAAAGAATCACCAACTATCAAGCTGCGGAGGGGGGAGGGGGGAGGGAGCGGAAAGGGAGCGGGCGCGACCGATCGTCTACGCCACCTAGACGGTTCTAATTATCACGATACTAAACAATGCCACCTTGTGCTTAAATCAGACTTAATAATTCAACATTATTCTGACCAAGATCTTTTTTTTTTTTATTATTTTTCACTGTCTCTTGGAAAAAACTGTGCTACCTCAAAATCACTTCCATTTCTTTCCGCTTCCTTTACAATTTGTCATTCACAATCATCCAACATAAAGTACCACATAAACTTGCAGTTAAAAAGGGTCTTTACAGGCCTATAGCTTTAAAATAAATAACTCAATAAGAATATTGGTTCAGTGCATTTAACTTTTAATTTGTGGAAGTTTTTAATTTAATAAATTTTCGATTAGAAACTAAAAAAAATTCTCCAATTCACATTTTCTAAGCATTTTGTAATATACAAATATACAAATCACAGATTATCGTCGAATCATAATTCTACATATGAAACGAGGTTATGTCACGATATTTTGCTGAATAACTGAAGAAGTCACAAACCATAATTAAAAGTATATTATTTCGTCTTTCAGATATGGATCGGATAGCGCCAGATCTAAAACCATGTACTCTGGACATAATGTGTTCTAATATTATGGCATAAGTCTGGATCAGAAAATATGTTTTCAGCGCATATATTTTGGTTTTTTTTAATTTCAGCTATGATAAGAATAGTTGAAAATTAGTTGCATTGCTACCCCACTACTTTTTCACATAATCCCAGTCACAACTGAGGCAACCATCATTTTTGTCTCCCAATTTCGTACAGCAACATTTTCTCCAACATGTTTTATTTAGCAGAAATTAAAAAAAAATTGGTCCTTTTCCGTGACAACCATTTACTAAAATCTAGCAAATCACTTGTTACTGGATCTCAAGTATCCAATACAAATATCAAAAGGAATGAGATTATAATAATTCAACGATTGTGGGCCTTAATGATTCATGTTCCCCTCCTGGATTTCCTCTTAAACGTTACTCCTTCTCCTTCTCCGTCTAGATCACAAATCAGATCTAGTCTCGTAGATTCCACAGTTGTCAGCAAGACTATCTCTCCTATTAAGCTGTTTTTGGCTTTTAAAAAGTTCGTAATTTTTAACTAAGGCCAGTTATGTGGGTTTTTGCGGTCATTCACACCTGTGAGTGCCGAGTATATTACCAGTTACTGCTAGCTGAGTGATACTGCCATCAATTGAATATATATATATATATATATATATATATATATATATATATTGTGCAGTACCGGGACACTCTTTCATTAAAACGTTATTCTTCTTCCATGCCCTTGAAATTACATCAGACGGCACAACTTGTGTTTTCCCTTGAAGTTCCGGACAGTGTATTCGTATTGTTTGCTTTTCTTAAATTTTACTTAGCTGCATATTTTTGAAATCTCAAAACTCAACTTTTGCTACACTCTATTGGTTGAATTTGCTTTCGCATATTGGCCTTGCCTATTTAATCCCGGTTTACGTCTCTGTGAACTGGGTTAGTCCAATTAGCCATCGCCCCCGCTGTACTGTTCAATATCCATCCTGTTTATGTTTTCTAGAATGGCTGAAACTGAGAGCACCCACTTATCAGAAAAAGCAATCAAAAATAGCGAATATAACTCCTGTTTTTTAAAGTCATTTGGTCACTTAATGTCATTTTTCTCCTCTCTTTGTCCTGATTTCCTGATGTTTATAAACTCTGTAACTTACACAAGCCCTGTCTCACTAAGGAGGGTAAACCCGTCGGCTGTGTGATGTGAGATGTGCCCTTTTTTGGACGTTAATATCATGGGTTCGTATCCCAATCAGGGCATGGATGCGTATGTTTTTTATTGTTTGTTTTGTTCTGTGAGGTTAGGAGGTCTGTGATGGACCGAAACCCAGCACGATGGGTCCTACCATACGCCCTTAAATAGGATTTAGTGTCTCCAAAAAACTTTCGTAACTCGCTTTAGCTTCCAGATCAAATGAACAGCAATAAGCAGATAGTTTCTTGTGAAGGGGTGGCTGGCTTCAAGTCAAAATCTGTCACAATTTTGTTACATCAGTTTTTCCCAATTAAGCTATAACTGTTAATTTGTAAGGCCACCTTCAAACCAGCTGTGATATACATTAAAGGAAAGCTTCTTTATAAAACGCTACATGTTGCGGACCAACAGGGCCATCAGTAGGCTTCATAAAAATATATTAAACTAATACAAATGCATTTATTACATAGGAATTTTATCCTTAGTGCGATCGTACCTCTACATAAGACGAATGCAATTATTTATATATTAACATTTTCTTTTTTGTAGCTTATATTTGTTATTATTTGTGTATTTATGATTGTTGAAACATTTATCTTATCAAATGTTGTAGTTCTTAGTCTTTGTACACATTTTTCATCATACTTTAAAAAGCTGGAGTTTTAAAATAACAAGTTAAAATTCAATAAATCTGTTCCAAGTTGTTGCATTATTTTTAAATTTCGTTTGTTATATTAAGCTTGTAATTTTTCTTCCTAGCTTTATCTTTTGATCTTGTATCGCTGTGAGTTTTAGAGTTTTTTTTATTTGTAATGTCACCAACACACACACAAACACAAACACACACAAATTAAATGCAAAATGTTCTGCGCTGTGTACGCTTAAGCATAAAAACTCTTCTTTTTTAATATTCTTTCAATATCTACGGACATTGAGGTCAGCAAAGAAGTGAGCTACTTAATCTTAATTAAACGTCTGCTGACATGTTCGTTTTAGAAAATTCTTAATGTAAAATTTCCAAGTAAACTTACTTTATGTGTTACAATTTGTGAGTTATATTCTCCAGAAATTACTGACACTGGGGGGCCTTAGTTTGAGGAACTTTTATTATTGTCCAATATGTGCTAAGTGAACACAGACTTTACGTATTTTCATATTTAACTTACAGGGTGGCGCAAGAAATGACATAACATTGATTGTGCACATAACACCTTTTTTATTATTACAAAAGCATTTGACATCTGGTACAGAATTAATCCTCATAAGCTGGAAATGGAAATTGTTCCTAATGAAGAACATGTTCAGTGTGACCACCGTTTTGCGTCACAACCTCTTGCAAACAAACCCTTGCATTCGTCACAACTTTTCGACACAAGTCTTCAGTAAGCGCGCGGCACAACTTCACTATGTGGGTCCTGAGCTGCGCTACATTTTCTGGTATTTTCTGGCATTTTCTGGCCTCCAAAGGAGGCCAGAAAATACCAGAAAATGTAGCGCAGCTCAGGGCCCACATAGTGAATTTGTGCCGCGCGCTTACTGAAGACTTGTGTCGAAAAGTTGTGACGAATGCAAAGGTTTGTTTGCAAGAGGCTGTGAGGCAAAACGGTGGTCACATTGAACATGTTCTTCATTAGGAACCATTTTCCAGCCTATGAGAATTAATTCTGTACCAGACGATAAATGCTTTTGTAATAATAAAAATGTGTTATGTGCACAATCAATGGTATGGCATTTCGTGCGACACTCTGTATTTGGTAAGCACCCGGTAGTTATCGTAGTATTTCGCACAGTCAAATAATTTAGCACTTAACAAGTTTCAGGGTGGTACAGAGAAGTGAGGTATCAGATTTTATAACAATGTTCATCGTTCCAAACGTGAAAATTATCTCAATAATACTTGAATTCCAGGTCGTAACACTCACAAAACTCGCCGTTCTTCCATTACTACGATCAGCATGTTGATTTTGCTTAGTGCTATAATCGATTTCTACTCTGATAATCATACAAATTCCTTTAATAATCTGTGTCAGCAAGGCAGAGTTTACGCTATGTTAAACACTTGGTACGTACAAATATCACTGTGCTTTGAACCTCTGTAATATAACTGTTGCTCTATACACTATTAAGTTTAAAAATATAGAGACTCTACAGTTTCCCCAATTGTTATATTTGTGTATTGAATACGACTCTCATAATAGGAAAGCAATTTATTCCTCCATATAGCGTAATTTGATTGTTAATTATTACGTAAGTTTTGTGTGTTCACTTTAAGGCACACACTAAATTTTAAACTCATTTTATTAATTATAGTCTTTAACATGTAGAAGGTTATATTGGAGTAAACACTGTTTGTGGTGTACCGTAACAGAAGGCAATTAGTATGAGTTATAAAAGCTACAAGAAGAATGTCACCATAAACAAACAAGTTTCACTTTCTACGACCTATTTGAAAGCCTGATATCTCAGCCTTATTAATTTTTTTTAAAATTACTTTGTAAATTTTCGTGTAATATAATCTACTGTAACTTTAATGAATTCTCTGAATCACCACGTTTCACTGTCATTGTCTAATTATTGGTTTTCCGTTGAAAGCAGGCAATTTTGAAATTGGCAGTATAGCAGTGGGACGCCTGAATAACAGGCAACTGTACAAAGCTTGCAGGTCGTACCATCAAACGTATTACGACTCAGCTAATTAATCTGTACGAATTATTGCGCAGAACTTCACATCGCAACTCCTGAGGCTAAACAGTGTTAATCTGTATGCATTATATTCGTTATCAAATCGGTATGTACATCATGTTTGAAAACACAATATTTTAACATACGAGTATACACATTATATCAGTTGGAAGTTACCACATAATCTTTCCTAACAAGAAAATAAAACATGCCCTTTGGGAAGGCGGCATTAATAACACTGGTCAATACAGATTTTGTCCCATGCGGAAAAATGTCTGTTTCTGATGTATTTTTGGACGCTGAATTAAAATATTTTTCCAGAATTTCTCTATCGCCCACACCTTTCGCTCAGTGACGGTGAGTCAAGTGATGAAGATGTAGGCCAAGCTAACAACAATATGGATTGTGAACCAACATTTGCAGGAGTCTGTTCTTCAATGAACTACACCTGCTGACTCAAGGGGACCTGAATGTTATCGTCCGCAATTTGAACCTGTCAAAGAAGAAAGGTGAACATTTAGGCTCCAGGTTAAAGGAATCTTCTGCGCCAGAACAATAAAGTGTGTTTTTACCGTGGGCGCCATGAAGAATTCAAGGATTTATTCTCCCAGGAAGATGGTGTCGTGTTTTGCAATGTTGTGTGTTCCGTTATGGAAGTTCTTGGCCATGAATATACGCCAGATCAGTGGCGCTTGTTCATTGCTTCGTCAAAAGTGAGCTTGAAGTTGGTTCTACTCCACAGCGGAAATAGATTGCCCTCCATTCCATTGGGTCATGCAGCCAATATGAAGGAAATTTATGAAAGCATAAAGCTACTGTTTGGAAAGATTATGTATGAAGAATTTAAGTGGAAGTTATGTGGTGGTCTCAAGGTTGTGGCACTGTTACTCGGAATGCAACTCGGGTACACAAAATACTGCTGTTTCTTCTGCGAGTGAGACAGCCGGGACAAGAAGAATCACTATGTAAATAAAGTGTGGCCTAAACGAACATCACTGACGCCAGGGGAGAAAATTGTCGTCAATCCTCTTCTTGTTCTTCCGAAGAAAATTATCTGTCCCCTTTGCACATAAACCTGGGCCTCTTGAAAACATTGTGGTATGGATAAAATCGGCTGTGAATTCGAATATGTGAGGAATAAGTTCCCCAATGTGTGTGACGCAAAAATCAAAGAGGGTATATTTATAGGACTCCAGATCAGGAAACTGATGCAAGACAAACAGTTGGATGAAGACCTGAATGAGGCTGAAAGAAATGCATGGTTGTCATTTAAGAGGATTTGCAAGGACTTCTTAGGAAATCACAAAGCAGCGAACTATCAGAATGTTGTGCAGGACCTGCTGACTTCGTACAAAGCTATGGGATGCAATATGAGTCTGAAAACCCATTTTCTGGAGTCACACTTGGATTTTTTCCCAGGAAATCTCTGCGAAGTCAGTGACGAACACGGTGAAAGATTTCACCAAGACATTATGGCTATGGAAAATCGGTACCATGGCAAGTGGCCTCACGTATGTTGGCAGACTGTTGCTGGACACTGAAGAGGGATGTACCTGACGTCAAATACCGGCGAAAGTCATAAGCCCCTACACTTTAGAGGAAAGTTTCTGCCTGTTTCATGAGCACGTAAAGTAATATTTTGCACACTTAAATTCCTCTGTATCTTTTAAACCCTGCCTGATAAAAAAAATCTGTACACATATCTGAATTTAGCACAAAAAGTACTGCTACGTTCGTCTATTGAAGTTCATAGGACAAAAAAAATTTAAATTTTGTTGACCAGTGTAATGTACGATTTATCGGTGCATGATACGTTGGTAAATAGGGAAGGTCCGCGTTATCCGTGATCATTCTGGTCCAGAAAAAAAAACACTTTGAGAGACACCGCTTTAAGCGCGGAATATTCGCTAGGAGGAAATTAATTATAGTCCAATGGAGACAGAGTTTATGTGCACATACAGCACTGCCTACGCATAAACACTAATTATAAGAGGCTATTTTTAAAAGATACGTTCCTAACAGAGGTCTGCAATTGAATTTTTTCATCTTAAATTCAAAAGAAAGGGTGTTTTTGCTTGACTGGACGGAGGTAGATGAATATTACAAAATAACTGGAAAGAGGATGGCTTTAAGAAGCAGAAACAGTATTCGGGTTTTCTAGTGCTAACTCATCAACATCCCGTCCCCGAAATGTCAGATGAAAATGGAAAGGCCTGCGGGATTTTCGGATTCATTTTTTACAATCTTCTTTTTTTTCGAAAAAGGAGTAAATGTATTTTTGTTTGGTTTGCAACTCTCACTTTTGGTTTTACAATTGCTTTACAACACAACAACATGTTTTACAGTTGATACTGAACTTGGCAGAAAGATCACAGAGGAAATTAAGGTTTGTAAAGTATCCATAGTTTTGTAAATATTGCTGAAGGCCTCCTTTAAACTTGTTTTTAACATCTTTCATTCTGAAATGACGCCGTATTGGTCTTCGTCATCATCTTGTGTTTTATACGTTTGCTTCTCCAAATCTGTCAGGGCAGGGAATATGATTTCGAAAATCTAAGGCGTCATCTTCACCAATAACCTTGAATCCTCTCCCATTTGCTGTAATTTAAATTTAGGCGTGAACTGAGGAAATAACAACCCCCAGATGTGTAAACAGCAACAGGGTACATATTTTTAAACATCCAAGACAAACGGGGCACGTCATATTGATGGCCCAATAATTATGAAAAAAGTTATTAATAATTTGGCCGTTTACTTTCGATGGTTCTGAAAGTACCGTGAGATTATGGGTGGACACTTACATTCTGGCAGCAAGGCATGTTTATAAATAACCGATAAAAAATGCATCATAAATAATAACAAATAAAACTACTAACTTTGCACATAGTGCCCTATTTATTGAACCAATTACATAACCGTTATTCGCCTTTAGGTGTCATGTCTCATTTTCAAGAACTTGGATCGTAAGCATGTTAACTGTACTCTGTTGGAAAATTCGTCGTCGAAGAATCTGATCCCCGCAAATTCTGGGAAAATATAGAACATATTTCAAAATTTTGATTTCGTAAACGGATATCCTAGATTTTGACAACGGAGACTTCTTGCGTACATTTACGTAATCGTGTTCCAATGACAAACAAATTTTCGTTTTGTGCTAAGTAAATTGTCTCCAACTGAAACGTTACTTCTTTGTAAGGAATTTGATTAATTTTGTTGCAGTTCAAACAAATCATGAGGTATTATCAATTTCCATTGCGTCGATGGACACAGAAGTATCAGAGTCAAGGTAACACATTCAACAGTACAGGCGTTTGAATTATTCTAGCCATTTTATCGAAATCAGTGAGTTTCCGCAGGCAGTATATTAACTTTATAAAGGTTATGCGGTGTTCTGGACTCTTACAAGCGACATTCAACATGACTCTCTCTTAGATGATTGTTTAGATATATATTTTAACAAAAGAGGCTTGTTAAATAATGCGGTCTTTCAGTTTAATTGTATAGATGGAACTTGTGTTAATAACATACTTCCTTATTGAAGTTTACTCAAAATGTACTAAATTGCCTAGTTAAAACCCTGTTTCAGATTATAAAATAGTTCCTCTAAATTTCGTGTGGATTCATATTACTGAAATCATCCATGCCTTCAGCAATGCGAATGTCCAATTTCTGACGAACGGACTCTGAGCGCATGTTTTTCAGATGGTAGGTGTGCTGCCAGGTGACGTAATATACGTTTATGAACCGGCTTTCCCGAACGTGTCTTAACGTTAAGGTCATGTAACTTAACCCAGAAAAAGTTGTTAAAGAAAACATACGTACGTCTGTAGCACTAAGATTTTAAAGACAAAGCATTATTAATTCTCGCCCTAAGAACTTACACAAATTAAAAAAAAAAATCAGCACCAGTCTCGACAGCGCGACTTTCCAATCCGCTTCTTTCTCTCTCCAACTGATCTCCTTTTTAATTTATTCCTTATTTTCAGGCTCACGACTTCTCTGAGAGGCCTTAAGAATTGTGACAGATGCTGACAAGAAGCAATAAAAGGACTCCATATCTCAGCTATGCCAAGAAAGTCCTACCCAGCTTTCGGAAACACAGACTGCACTCCGCGTTTCATGTGTTCTTTGTGTTCTTTAAACTCATATTATTATTATTATTATTATTATTATTATTATTATTATTATTATAGCATCATTGTCTTCTTTATGCAGGGTAGCCATACACATATTCCCGAGACAAACC
>JGI20166J26741_11663696_pt1 | contig 11130 bp, 5 predicted proteins | sample TergutCu122P5_FD_26741 | JGI IMG/M metagenome (IMG submission 26741) | reverse complement strand
GCATTGCGATGAAAGCATCTCAGTACGCTGCTTGCAAGCAAACACACGAAAACTTATTTCGGCCATCTGAAAGGCAGTAGGGTCGACAGCTGAAAGTAGTCGCCTGAGGCCTAAGCCAAAAGCGAGTGTAATCCATAGGCCATTCGTTCCTGCCCGTAAAACGGCGGTGAAGTCGACACAAAAAGCTGTGCCAGGTACTTTTTAGACTAACCTGAATGAGATGTGCCGTGATTCTCCTCAGTTGCAAGGCGATTGGAACGATATAAATAAAGAATATTTACTACCCGCATTCCCCCAAATCAAAAACCCTAACAGGTTGCTGAAACTTGCAGCCAAGGAGAAAGCAGTTGCTCTGGTTTCAAACAGCAGACATCAATCCACGTAAAACTCCTCCGCCCAAAAAGTAACATTACCATTTTTAGCGGAAGTACGACGGCTTCTAGACCTGCGGCTAAGGTGAGAAATCCCGTCGTAGCTTAAGGTTGACCTGCAATGATCCAGCATTGATTTTCAAGCACATAGATTGCTGAACGTCTTAGGGAAGCCGACATGCACTTCACGCAACCCTCCATACTTCGTCAGCTTATGGGTTGGTTTGGTTGGTTATGACTTTCACCCAGAAGATGGTAACTGTAATACAAACCGAAACGCTGGAATAACTTCAACACGTGTTAGGGATAAATGCGAAGGGCCAAAATTACACACACTGAAGACACTCGTCTCTAGCCGTACTAACACGGCCAGTTAACCTACATTAACCTACTTAAGTTACACATGTTGATACCTATAAAGACATATAAAGGGGAGCTAGAATACTTCATACTTTTTAGTGCAGGACATAGGTGTACTTAGTGCGCTCGCTAATTAATTTCCTCTATAACTCTTTATGTCATGCTTGATGATAGCGCAGTTAATTAACTAAAGTTTCTCCTTTAACTTCATTAGGGCCGTGACGAAACGAGTGCTTGCTCTTGTCTTTGGGTGTAATGAGCAGTTAAACTAGAATAGTGCTCAGATGCACGGTAATAGATCTAAAGGCCTCGACCATGAGGTGCAGGTTAGCACGTCAGCCATATTCGCAGTTGCGCAGTTGGTGTTCCCACCTCACATTATCCGATGTATCAGCCATGGATGAACAGCATTATACTGTGTTTTACAGCTGCAGATTTCAAATAGTTTTCAGTGGCTCGTATATTTTTGTTAGTTTGTTGAATCATTTCTTCCTTTGAGCAAATGTGAAATTTTCTGTTACGCAGTACTGAATATCTGGCACATAAAATGCGTCTTTTGTGAAAGACTCAAAATCTGGGACTATGCGAAAGAAATTCGGCTGACTGGCGCATGCGCAAAGTAGCATATAGCCTGCGATAGTATTTTCAGCCTTCAGAGTTCTTATTTGTTACTGTGCTGCGTTGTATGTATATTTATAAACCTGCGGCGTTCTAACGAAAATATTCGAAAATTAATTGAAATGTTGCTTATTAGTGAATAATTAACGAATACCTTATCACAGTAATATTACTGTTGCAGTTTCTTTACTTAATTTTCATGGGCGTTCGCGTAAATAGCGAAGAGCCACAATAACTTCGTCATGTTCGTCTGTCGATCCCTGTGTCTCCATCTATCAACTCATCTCCCACAGGACGAATTTTTGTGAAATTTGATATTGGGCAATTTTATGGAGATGTGTCGAGGAAATTTAAACTTTTATAAAAATCGGACAAAAATAAATGGGGTTCTTCAGTGGAGATCTAAGTGTGCTTTATATTGTTGGCAGCAACATATATAGTACAACAATACAGAGAACGCATTGCTGTGCTTCCAGGGCAACGCTTTCAATATTTATGATATTGTTGACAGCGACTTGTGAATGTCAACATTTCAAAGGAATTGCATTATTTTGTTTCCACAGCAACAATTTCTACGCGAAAGCGCCACAGTGATACCTAGTAGGTTCATCGCTTCTCGTTAAGCGTATATTAAGACAGCAATGTTCCTCCCACTCTAAATATATTTTTTATTTTGTAACGTGTAAAATCTTTCCTGTTTCCTTGTAATTGCCAGTGTATAATTTGTGATGTATCAACACAGTAGTTCTAAAATTTACAAGCTCTAATATTTTTCGTAAAATTGTAATTTGTTGTGGACTTCCCAGTTGCTATTTCTTGTAATGTAATCCACGTGGACAATAAAATTTATGATTTGATGTTTTTCTGACCGTGCGTCATAGTATAGAGTTTTTTCAAGTTACCAACTTAATGCACACTTCCTTTATTCTATAACAATATACATGTTACATTATAATCTTCAACATGTTTCGAGCAGTATCTTGCTCATCTTCAGGAGGACTACAGTCCGCTCTCAACCGGCATACTGTACGGCTGTTTACAGAGAGTGACGATACCAGAGACTGTAATAATACAATTTGTCCTCAAGATGAGCAAGATACTGCTCGAAACATGTTGAAGATTATAATGTAACATATATATTGTTATAGAATAAAGGAAGTGTGCATTAAGTTGATAACTTGAAAACACTCAATAAAATTTATGGTTATTCAGAATCGAAAATATGCCTAAAATATTTTGTGTAACTGTGTTAAAAGATGGCCTTGAAGAAATAGGCTTCCTGAACGTGATAAGCTTTTAAAGATAGTAACTTGAAGAATGAAACAGGTTTAAATTTGTTTTTAAAATAAATAACTCTTAGTACTTCGGTCGACATTTTTCATTCTGATTCCGGAAATGAGAGTCTTAGATGATGGTTTAGTAAGAATGAGGGAACGAGCCCAAAAGCCTTTGGTCTAATCTTTGCCTGCAGTTGCTCTCCTGTCTGCTGGCTGGTTGCCCCCCTTCTCCACACAGAACAGCCTTAACATTCCCCGCGTCTTCTTCATTATCAGACGAGAGGCTTCTATTAAGGCGCGCAACCGGGTGGAAGACGCGATTTGGAAAGTTCCAGCGCACTCCTTGAAGAATAGCATCAGCCGCGGTAGTAGTGGCTGCAGGAGAAGGAAGGCCAAATATAGGGGTTGGGAATGGGGAGGCAGTTACGTGAGTACGGTAAAGGATGAATATTCCTGACGAACTTCGCTAGGCTGATTAAAAGTTGCTGTTAACGTCATACCAAAGGACTTCAGTTAGAGCGAACTTGAAGTTCTGAAAAGTAACTTGAAATCTTTTCCCCATCACTTCTTCTTATACTTCAGTAAGGAATCGGCCAATTTGAAACTACTATGAGCTATAAACAAAAATAGAATTGAGGAAGTTGTATTTGAAGAAATGTTAACAGGTGTGACAGATCACTGTCCAATCAGAGGAGTATTATTGCGTTAATTTGTTCAAAAGTATTGAGTTCCATAAGTTAGTAAACATTACATCTACACAGAAAAATACGCAATGCCTTGACTCTAGACTTCAAACCGTATGCCACACAAAAAAATAATTTTGCAATGTAAGCCTTTCGCATCTCACTTATGTAATAAAGTAAGCACAACATTGAGTAGGTTTCATGATGCTTTTGCTCACAGTATTGAGATGTTTAATAATTACTGAACTTGAAACTTTATTTCGTTGTCATCTCTTTACTGACGTACTGTAATATCCAGTGATAGTAAATATTTTGAGTATTAAGGCCTGTGATGAAACGCATTTTTAATTCTTTAATATAGAAGATCTTGGGTTCTGCATCGGTTAACACTTCATAATTAGGTGAACATGAGTAACAGGACCAAGTAATGTAAAATGAGGAGTTGGGTATTTGATACGCCTGTTACAGAAAACAGTATATTAACCAGAACATGACATTTATTCCTTTCTGGTGATCTGAAAATTTAAAAAAGTTCAGTCATAAAACTTGAAGGGAAATGTCACTAGGAAGACTTAAGGGTAGGAGGGAAAATGATGAGAAAACTGTTATTAAAGATACGGGCGTGAAGTGTGGACTGGATTGGTCTGATTCAGAACAGGATAAACCTGAGCTTCCTTCAGCAAATGAAGTTTCGAATTCCATAGAAGGCTTTGAGAATCTCATATTTAGGATCATGCGTGTGCTGTTTTATGACTATGTACAGACGTAGTAGCTCAGTCAATAACGTGGCTCACGTTCGGAATTTTGACATTTTCTTATGAAATCTAGAGCCTACCGGGCCGCAAGGAGACGATGGATATTTCTCCAAGAGAAAATCGATGGAACCGTCAAGCTGAGTGTTCATTTCCACATACTGCCACGTTTAAGAATGCTTAGGACTATTGTAGTGTGTGTTAGGTTGACGTTGATTGATAAAAGTCTTTATTTAACCCCGTGAAGAATTACTTTCATGCGAATAATGTGTGATGTTTCAGTTGCACCACACAGTAAACACTCTTTGAAGATTCAGTTCTTCTGGGAATTAAAGCAGGCTGTCTACATTACAAAATTCAGTATATTTGTGTTGTCAAGCAAAATAAGCAATTTTTAGTGTGAGGACTATGAATCAATTGTGTGGGGAAAACGTATAGAATCTAAAGCGTTAAATGCTTTGTACAAGTAGCAATGACAGTATTGTACACAGTTAAAATAACGGAGACTTTACGGAATTCTAAATTGCTATTTACACTCACTTTTAGTACTTAAAGTCCCACTATTAGTCAAAATATTTTCCTTTAACTTAGTGTGGGAATCAAAATATTTGTATTTATGGACACTTATTTAAGATTTGCCTTTCGTGTGGTGGACATATGCAGTTCAACCGTAAATTTGATTGCATTGTGTTGGAAAATTCCCACATCTTTGAAATATGTATTTGAGACTTTTGTTGTGAAGGGGGCACGAAATTTCAAAGCAGAAACGAATATTAGTTACACCAGTATTTTTTAAATAAATACAAATAAAATCTTTATTGGTGGTCGCTTAAAACTTGTCTTCAGCGATGCCCTCTTCGGTACACAGTTCGTGCTTCAGGTATACATAAGTTATGAGAAACATAGACACACCCAATTTTGTGTGTTTTTAACTATAACATAATTTTGACATTTTATGACCGCTACGGGTGCTTAAGATATTAGCCATAATATCGGGTTGCTTTAATTACACATTTTGTGAATTTATTTATATAATGTTTTTATTCTTTTATGACACCATGATGATGGTCGCAGAAACGACCAAAACATGTCGGTGAATATTTATATATGATAAAATATTGATGGGCATGGGTTGATTTGTTATGTTGTATAAATATTCTTTAATCCACGGATATGGAGCATACAAAAACTATGTTATAATATGTGGAGTTTGTTTTCCTGCGTGTACTACATCATACACGTAAAATTCTTGTCAAATTAGCGAATCCTCGGACTGGGATTTGATCCTGGGACCTTTAGCATACGAAGAAAGAGGGCCAGATGTTTGACGGTATCTTTCGGTCGAGAGTCTGCATGTCAAGTCGAAGATGAAAGACATAAACTTAACATTCAGAATGTTTTATTTTTTATTTTTCATTTCTTTAATTCGTTTTTTACTTTGTTTCTTTTCCCAGAAGGGAACAAGTAATTGTATATTGTGCTACTCTACCGCGTGTCGTAAATCTTACAGTAAACAGGATTTCAACTTAGATTCCTAACAAAAGAACCGCATGGGATCAAACACGTCCATTTGCTCCTAGACTACTGTGATGAAAACCGAAATTACTTTCGTCTTTATATACGCTACAGAAACCCCTACATTAACCTGAATCTGAGCACGATAATCTGGGCTCTTATCAGTGTACGGAACGACATTTCTTTATATGGTTCCTGCATTGTATGTCGAATAAACAAGACCTGCGGTCATAGAAGAGTAAAACCTATTTTAAGCGGAGAGTTGGCATAAGGACATCCTATCTTTAACGGAGAAATTTTACAGTCCCTAGGATCTGAAATGCCGAGAATCCAAATTTCAAGTACCTGTTTTGAAAAAAAGCTGCTTGCCACAGATTTTTTAATCTGTTTCTTGTAGTTCTGTCTAGGCAAGTTTTACTGTTTCAGTCGCGTACATGCATTAAAGTAAGCTTCTGTTAATTTTATTTAAATATTGTATGCATTTTTTTCCCCGCAAGGCCGTATCTCTATGGGTACAGCTACTGTCAATAGAGAGAATGTTTTTTGTTGGAATATGCGCGTTTCACTTTATCTGCTTTCCCATGCATGTCTATAGAACATATTTTTTTGTACGAAAATGCACATTTGACTGTATCTGCTTTCCCCTGACTGTAAATAGAGAAATATTTTTTGTCGGAAAGTGCGCGTTTGACTTTATGTGCTTTCCCCTGACTATCAATAGAGAAAATGTTTTTTGCCGGAAAATGCACCTTTGACTTTATCTCATTTCCCAGACTGTCAATAGAGAAAATGATTTTTTATCGGAAAATGTGCATTTGAAAAATCTGATTTCCAATAACAGCTTTTTACAGATGGTGGCAAGAGTAGGTGGCAGGTAACGAATGTGTCTGGGGAAGCAAATGACGTTAAGATTTGTGCTAATTGTTGCTGCAAGTGGAAATGAGGAGCGTAGGTGTGAGACTTGAGTTTACAAGTGCGGTCTCGATGACTTTTAAGCTTTCTGTGGTTTTAAAAAGAGTTGATTCAGATATTTGTAAAAGGGTTAAGCAAAATGTTTTGTACTTTGTATCATTAGTAGGTCTATCCGAAATATCGCTACATATGCAGTCGAATTCGGTTATAACCTCTTGACAGAGACCGAATATTCTGTGTCGTTATAAACGAGTGTCGTTTTAACCGAGGAGTATAATGTTATGGTTAACAATGGAGAATTAATTGATACAGCAGAATATCTGACTGTATAGGCAAGGTGTCGCTAAAACGATGTTGTTATAACCGGGTTCGACTATATTGTATTCTACAAACAGTCATATAGCAGAAATGTTGGACGTCAAATTTTAAGATTTCTTTTATATTTACTAAATAGTTGGAGTTTCAACATGATTACCAATATATATCTATTTTCAAGGTTCATGTTTCGTTAGGAGCATTACCTCCAAATCTCCTTAAACATAGAGACAAGTTTTCCTTTAAAGTGTTTTTGCTTATTTATTTCTTATTTTCTGTTGTGTTATTGATAATTATAATACCTTCCGCAATGCAATGTTCTGCGTTATAAGAAGGAACCAATACATTCCCTCTAAGAAGAAACAAGTTTGGCCTATTGTCATTGCCGATCTGTCAAGGGAGGGCCTGCCACAACATTGTTATGAAAAGAAGGACACTTCTTTGTCTGCGAGTTACAATTCAAAGTGCAGATCGCCTGGGAGCGAAACTAATTTTTCACCATGGGTACCGTAACGAAACTTCGGGATCCGTATCCAATTCTCTGCAACAATGACCACAACAATGATCTCAGCGTCACATCAGAGACATTTACTTTACGCAGTTTAAGAATGAAGGATGCCAAACGCTATTTTATGTATGTTGTATCAGCGTATTTCTGTACTTCACTTGCAGGTGTGCACTGCAAGTCACAATTCTTGGTATTTTTTTGGTGTTTCCATCAGATTGCATGCTTTGCGTTTGTAATAAATTCACCAGAAATACTCAGCACTGTGCCTTACAATCCTCACTGATCAACATTAGGCTACATATGTTTCAAATTTTAGAGGTCAAGGTAAATTTGTCCCTGGCATTAATTAAGCACTGAGCTATGAACACACGTATAATTGAGGTATAGCTTCATGTATTCCTAACATCAACACTTCATGAGACCAAATGGTGAGCTTCACGCCCCCGGCCGGCTTATCTACGGGGATTAAACCGTCGGTGTACTTTGGACAGAAAGTTTAGTGGACTCCAGAGGTCCTCTTGACGATTTGTAAAAGATAACTATCTTGCGCTTGACGGTATTGAACACCGATTCTTCGGTCATCCAAATCTCTGCCTAACACTACTCTGGATAAGCTGTCGCAGGTACATTTTTGAAGTGTATTGTCGAAATTTAGGAACACATGTTATTATTGACATTTTAAGTTTACAATGAATGTGCGAGCACGTAAACAAAGAATTCCGTTCCATCGTCACAAAGAACACATCATACGGTACATTCATTAAAAACTACAATCAGTGTAAGGAAACAATCGTTGTTTATTTTGAGAATCACAAGGTTTGTATATACGGGTATATATGCATGTAAATAAATTATGTAGGTAACTTGCGATAGTCTTAATGCCTTAATGAGGCATGTTTAAGGAGGAAGCAGTCGTGTTCTGAATTTTGCTAACCAAAACCAAATGAACACGCCGAATCGACCCACAAAGAAAAGTTGGGCACCTCTGAAATATACCAGCCTGCAGGTGCATTGAAAGAAGTTAGCATATGCGTGCTTCGACATCCACATTAAGCAAATTAAGTCTCCATGAAAATGGAGATAACATATTTCTCCGAATCATGGTAAAAGCACATTATGTCCAGCGTTTGAGAAAAAGTGAATTGAAAATCTGCAAACTTGCACTGACTCAGCCCTTTGGCCTAAGAATACACATCATGATAGAGTGTATAACAAATCTTAAATTTACAGATGACTGATAACTTTTGTTCAGTAACATAACAATTGTAACGGAACAAGTAAAGCAGTGAGAATTTTGATCAGTACTTTGTCCTGGAACTGTGGTGGCTGTATTTGTTTCTAAACCGAAAAATACGGCGAGTTCTTTGGCTTGCCCAACCGTACTGTCATTTCTGTGAAAAAAAAGTGGCTTTTGACGTTAGTATTTGTGTTTAAATACATGTGGCAACGTTCGAATTAATTAACAGATGATAATGAAACTTTGCACATTCATCACGCTACGACATGCCTAACGAATTTTCAGTTTCTTCAGTTTTGTACCACTAATAATAGCTATATAGCCGTCGTAAGGCAGAACCTCCACTTGTTCCGGGATCCGGAAATTTTCTTTGAGAAATACGTAGCTTTCATTAAGGAAAAATTTATAGACCGTTAAACATATTTGCGGCCAAATCGTTTGTGTTATTTTGTAGGGTCCTGCAAAATTAGTTTTTATCTGAAGGAAATCACTTGTTGTAATTACGTGGAAATATTATCAGTTCGGATAGAGTAATCAGTATAGTGATTTGGTTGGCAAATGAGAAAAACTAGCTATATTTCAGGTAGAGATTTTCTTTTACCCAAATTGTCCAGACAGGTTTTGAACTTACCAAGCTTTCCATTCAATGGTACCGGTGGCAGTTTCTCTGGGTTTATATCGGCTGCAGCTTGAAATTGACCACACATTACTTTTAAGTGCTTAGGTCATAAATGAGTAGAGATATACTTCTTCGCATTATGACTTTATAGTCTGTACAGGATAACTTTTACATCAGCTTAAAATAAGATTCAAATTTTCTGGTTTGTGATGCAGTGTAGATTGTTCAATAGGACGCTGGGAGTTCAAGGATACGGCTTTACGAGTACATTACAAGAAAATTCGAGCCGCAGGCGAAAGAGCTGAGAGTAACCACAAATCTCGCATTACACGAAAGTGCATTGTGCGTGATAATACAGAATACAATGCTGGAAGCAGAGAACAGTTCTGAAGAGCCGGAGAAATGGATGGCAGTTTTATAGGTCAAGTGGTTATGTTACTGTCTATGCGGTTGTAAACTGAACTGCCTTCGAATCATGTAAGATTAAGGGTTTTATTGTTTACGTAGACAGACATATACGCGTATATTTCCTCGAGAGTGAAACATAGCTCTCCTCCTCTCTTTCGTCTCATTTTCTCCACACTGTCAAGGTCTGCAAAGCTGAGTCCTGAACTGCAGTTAATAATGATTTTTAAATCTTAATAGACACTGTAGATATACAAAATATTTTATATTAAAAGCACGCGACATCTCGAGGTTTGGTTTGAAGTAATAAATACGTTATGTCTTCAGATGCTATATTTTTGTTTGGGTAGAATGCATATTTTGGGGTTACGCTGTGACACAGTTGGTTGAGGCATTGCCCGGAAAGTTTGGAGGGTTGATTCCCCTATGTGGTCATATGGATTTTTTTTTCGACTTAGTCCTTCCAGCCGCACACTGGCCCTGGGGTCGACTCAGCTTCTGACAGAAATGAGTGTCATGGATAAATCCTGAAAGGATGAAGGCGGCCGGTACGTAGTTCTGGCATCCTTGCCACCTTCATATGTCGATTGTCTAGAAATTCTGATAGCCGAAACCTCCTGGAGCCCTAGGGCCTGGGTAGGCCTGCGATGGGATAGCTTTTAAGTTTAGAATAAGAATTTTAAATTAATGCAACGTAAATCTATGAAGTTAATAAGGTAATAGACATGGGATGGACTTAAGTCCCGGATGCGCAGCAATATCTTCGTTAAATTGGAGCTAGCTTTTGGTAGTTTTCAGTACAAACGAATTCCGTCACAGGTAAAGAACATATCAATGCTATTATCTGAAATAAGGGAAGAGGCTTCGTTATTTATGCAGCAATGAACAAAAGGCATCCTTTTTAACTCGATGTATAATTCTACAGTTGCAGGTAATCCAATTAAGTCTCCATACTCCTGTTAAGGGATTGTCATTGCCGCCTGAAGTAATGCCAATGCCCAGTCTCTGTGTAAGTTTGAAGTTCCGAGTACTTTATACCTAAAGCATGCTACTAATTGCATAATTTAAATTCCGGAGTCATAAGCCGATTACTCCGTGAAATCAAATTTTATATGCGTTCTTTGTAAAAAGGGCACGCAATGAAAGCATGTAAGGGGAGATTATTGTAACTATCTACGCATAATTCATTTAGAAGTTCTGCATGGATTTGCTTTAAATTTGCTGTTAGTGTGGCAACATTAGTCGTTATCGTGTCAAATGATTTTCATTTCCTGCCAGTTGCTTTAAAGATTTGCAAATTATACCCACCCGCGACATTTTGTGATGTGGCGAATACTTAAAGAAATACGAGAGAAAATATGCACTGTCTTCAGAGTGATGTTTAGGAGGGTAAGGCAAAAGTCACCACGTAACGTGCGGTAGGAGGAAAGGGGAAGCAGAAATCTGGTTTTACTCATTTTATCCTCGAATCTAGTTGGGGGGGGATTGGGGCTGGTCAGTGCCACGCTCCAGTTTTTTTTACCTCATTGAAGGAGTGTTATTGCATATTGTGGAGGAG
>JGI20166J26741_11663474_pt1 | contig 11133 bp, 6 predicted proteins | sample TergutCu122P5_FD_26741 | JGI IMG/M metagenome (IMG submission 26741) | reverse complement strand
GATATAAAGAGCATGAATGTACGCAACTGGAAGAATGTAGCACAGAATAGAGATAGATGGAAGAAAGTAGTTGAGCAAGCCAGAACCTTAAACAGGTTGTGGCGCTTTATAAAAAGAAGAAGTGGACAGGGGAAGAGTAAAACACTGAATCTGAGTGGCATAGAGATTTCTGGGAAAACTCTTAAGATGACGGCGCTGTCTTTGTATAGCAGGAATTTTCCTAACACTGGAGTTAAGTATGTTCTATTTAATGACATCAGACTATGTACAGACATAATATAGCAAAAAATTAAACATCAGAAATAGGAGTATGGCAGTAGGATTGGACAGGAGCTGTTGCATGTTTTAGACCCTCCCAGCAGTGTTTAATTACATTCTGACATCAGCATTATAATTTATTCTAGGTGTAATTCATTTCTATTCCATTAGCTACTATATTCTGAAAGTGGCATTTTATGCTTTCACTAAACTGAACACAATTATTTACTCTTCACTCAAAACTGGTGTTTCATATTATTAGCCATATACAGCATATCAGATGCATGCATATGGTCTAGTAAAAATAGCATCACATTTATTTAATGAAAATGCCATTACCCCAGAGTTAAAATCAAGCTGCTTGCACCCACAGTAGCAGAGAATTTAAATCCCCTATTTCTAGACAGTAAAGGTTAGTCAAAATTGTTCAACTAGGACTAGGATCACTTACCTTTAAACTTGAACATGGGATCAATCAACACAATATTAAATTCAAATTAAATATTTTCATATAGCTGTACCAGAAAATAATTTCTCAACCCACTTGACTAATACCAAGTATGCAACATGGTCAGCTGCCTTGTACAAGCAGTCATACCACATCTCTTGAGATGTTTTAAAGCTGGTACTTCATCCTGTCATGAACAGATAGCAACCTTATTCTCTGCCATTTTAAGAAGTGTTCAAGAGGTTAACTTGCATAGAACACTAACATACCCTGTTTATGGGACATGACCATGCCAGTGGTGTTAGTGCCAAGCTTAATCAAGCCTTTGCTGCGCTTCTTGTCCAGCATGCTCTGTTAATACACACAAATATACAGATACTTACTACATGTTAGATGCCTCTTATCTTCTAAGATTAGTTCAAATATATATATACTGAATGTGTATTGGTACAGTTGTTAGCAGAAAATGAACAAGCAATGCACCAATTATATGTGTCCCAAAATATGCAGGTAATAAGGTCATTACAAAATAAATATACTGCACCATGCTACTTGAATCCAAGATGAGGTGTTTTCCTTAAATTTGGTGCTTAAATATGTGTGGTCATCTTAAATTCATGTATGACATGCCGAACTGAATCACTCTGAACCAGACCATGCCAAGCCAAATCAAGACCTGCAATGCCAAGTGTAGACAAAAGAGAAGCACAGAGCAGGACTAAAGTTAACTGACAGTCTTTTTTCTTTTTTGGATTTTGTCCACTGACTAATTATTTAGAGTAGCAAAATGTTTTGAAAACGAGCTTTGTGTCTGTCTTTAGGCAAAGATGCAACAAACCTGGATTGAGATATTCTCAGTCACTGAATGCCACAGAAGCAGTAAACTTGTTAAGATATGTACCTGAAAGCAGGTCTAGTTCAAGGGTAGTAACAGGAAAATGGCTATTGAAAAATTAATAATTACCTGCAAGACTCAAAAATAAAACCTGGACCAATCCACAAATTAAAAACCATCAAAAGAACCATGAATGCTGGCTCATCAGACTAAAAACAACACAAAAATCCAGGACACACATATTTTGAATTCTTAACACCACCACCACTATCAGTGAAGAAAATTATGAATCTTCTCATGGGTTCAATTTTATAAACTGATATACATATATATGTATTATTTAGTCAATGTGGATCATAAAGGCATGGCAGCATGTCTCACCAAAAGTGACTGTGAAGGGTTTTAAGAAGTGCTGCATACCCACTGTAATGGATGCGACAGATAATGCTATGTTGTGGAATGGCAGTGAAGAGGATGGGCATGCATTTGGGTAAATATGGTATTTACCTGACTGCAAGATGACTGTAATCTAAGACAACCTCCAAATAAAACACATCTGACAAGGGAAAATGTATTTATAGAAATATAACATGACCCCCAGAAATAAAACGTCTGCTAAGAAAAGAGATTCTATTATTAATTACATACTTTTAATACACAAAGCATGTCAGATTCTATCTACCTTCACCAATCAGTGTCACTGTCTCCATCTTCACAGTCAATGCCTTCATCTTCCACACACTCACTCCAAACATTCCCATCCTCTTCACTGCCATTCCACAACACATCATCATCAGTCCCATCCACTGCACTGGACATACAGCACATCCTAAAACCCTTTACGGTCACTTCTGGTGAGATGCGCTGCCATGTCGTTACGATCTGCACTGACTAAATAATGCATCTATATTTCTTGGTTTATCAACTTACTTGAACCCATGAAGATTCACAATTTTCTCCACAGATGGTGTTAGAATTTAAATACATGTGTTCTGGATTTTTGTTTTGTGTCTTTAATCTGATCACACTGAGTTCATGGCTCTTTTTATGGTTTTTAATTTGTGGTTTGGTGTAGGTTTTATTTTTGAGCCCTGCAGTTAATTTTCAGTTTTTCAATAGCCATTTTCCTGTTCTTACCTCTGGATTAGGTCTGTTCTCAGGGGCATAACTTAACAAGTTACTGTTTCTGTGGCGCCCTTTGATTCAGAATTGCTCAATCTACGAGGATCACCAGGTTAGGCACTTCTTTGTCTGAAAAACGGAAACAGCTGGCTTCCGAAACTTCAACTTCTTTAAAAAATTAGACGATAGGCAAAGTAAAAAAAAAAAAATTGTTTCAGTTACCTTTGCTCTGTTCTCTCTTTTGCCTACACATGATTATTTGGCACTGTACACCTTACTTTGACTCCACATGGTCTGGTTCAGAGCAATCTGGATTGGCACTTCAGAAGCAAATTTCAGATGATCATATATACGAAGGTCGTTCGGAAAGTAAAGAACGTTTTGCCATACAAAGATATTTATTAATAATAGGAAAGAAACAGAATATGCAGGTTTTATCACACACCTTCACCTACTTCTCCACATAGTCACCTTGGACATTGAGGCACTTGTCGTACCATTATACCAGTTTACTTATTCCCTCCTCGTACCAGAAGGCTGCGGTACCCAACGTGCACAAATTTTGCAGTATTGCAAATGTTCGGTGACAATTTCATACACAACTGTACTAGACACTTCCGGACATTGTTCGTACACTTCGCTAATTGTGAAATGTTGATTCTCTTGAATGATGCGGTTCACCTTTTGCTTCAATGCGTCTGTGATGACAGAGGGTCGCCCCGATCTCTCAGCATCATGAACATCTGTTCGCCCATTCCTAAACATTGTGCACCATTTTCGGACACTGGCCACGTTCATAACATATTCACCATAGACTGCAACAAGTCTTTGGTGAATTTTACTGGGTCTAACGTTTCCCGCCTGCAAAAACTGAATCATGCCTCGCACCTCACAGTCGGCAGGATTTGATATCAGCGCGTTCATTGTCACAACCTGTTACACTCATAACGTGAAAACGTTCGCTGCACCAACTGCACCAGGTAACTATTTACACTCTACTAAACACACCACATGACTGATCTGGTACAATGAAACAAATGCGCGAGTTGTATGCGCAAACGTTCTTTACTTTCCGAACATCCCTTGTACTTAGGCACCAAATTTAAGTGAAAAACCTCATCTTGCATTCAAGTGAACATGTTAACTTTTATCATTATCATCATTATCATCACCATCACCACCACCACCACCACCACCACCACTAGTTTTATCTGTGGGGACATACAAACTGGATGGAGAAAGACACAAAGCTATAATTTTACCTTACCTTACCTTAAGGAAAGAGCATAAACTGAGGGAATTTGAAAACAGGATGCTGAGGAGAATATTTGTACCCAAAAGAGAGGAAGTAAAAAGAAGTTTCGTAATTTATGATGTGTCAACCATCAGGGTAACCAAATCCATGAGAAAGATAGATGAGACCTGTAGCACCCACAGATAATAAAAAATTCATGGAACATTCTGGTGTAGGTGAGCAAATAATATTAAAGCAGATCTTAAACACGGTGTAGGGTATGAACTGCATTAAATTGGGTCAGGATATCACAGAGTGGAGGGTTCCTGTGAATTTCACAATGAACTGCTGGGTTCCTTACAAGTTGGGTCAAATTTTTGACTAGCAAACCAACTACTAACAGAATCTGAAAAAGGACCTTGTCTCACAGACTCTTGTCAACAATGCTTAAAATACCAGGAATGACTAATGATAGGGAAAAATATCAGGTGAAATCAAATTGCTCCCAAAGTTACAGGTATACTGATGGACCAACCTCCAGCTGTAGTGTTAAATATGAAAGTATGGTGATAGAGTACAGCTAATGCACATGTCACACTGATCATTGAGCAGTTAGTGATTTATAAGAGAAGGGATAGCAGTGGCCTACCTTTGGGTACTATTTAATGGTTGCCTGTCAAATGAAAATAACTACAAACATCAAGACAGCTTATCTCAAACATGAAGTCCTCTCCCTCTCAAACAAGAATAGTTAATTGTTATTCATTAGTACACACTGAATTAATATTGATTACAGTACCAATTAGTCCCTAACACATTCACTGCCAAAACTGCTTTAGGTCAAATTATCAGACAGGCTTTGATACTTTGAGCAAAACTGTTAGGTCAATCTGGAAGTATGCTCCTTCTAGCTTGAATACATGCATTACAAAAACAATGGAATTTTTATTTTATTTTCTCTTCTGTTCTCCTGTCTCTGTCACATACTTATGTTTAGGCAGCATAGTAACATATCACAGGCGTATAAGGTCAAAGTGTGATTTAACCTTTCATGTTTTTATGAATCTAAAAATCTAAAAGTGTAGTTGTAATAATTGAGAAGTAACATGGTAATGTATAATTGCCTTAATAATAGGCCCACAACAGGTAAAACAGAAATAAACTGCACAAGTGACATGGAGGCACTGAAGGCAATGTGACAATAAACACTGCAATATGTTTGTCCTCTAAGTAAGTGATGAGAGTATTAGATTACTAAGAGGCAATAAATCAATGTAAGTGTGATGATTGAAGCATATAGGTCTCCAGAATTTACACTTCAAATCCAAATGACATGGGTGATCACCCAAAAAATGTTGACTTACACTGCCACGGAGGCTTAGTCTTTTATAAAGTTGCAGCCCTGTATGGTTCACGTTTTCTCTATTATGAGATACATTTAAGACAGGGGTACACAAATTTTCCAAAAATTAATAGCCACCTCAAAATTTAGGCACCAGGACGGAGACATGAAGGAAGTTTCATAGTGAGGACCCACAAATATTAGACTCTACCATATAAAATTCAGTGGCCATGGCAACCTAGTGCCTGGGGATTGTGCGCCTCTGATTTAAGAAATAACAATCTGTATACATTCAACAACTCTTAACTTCCCATAAATGCCTTTCACTCTTATGACCCACCAGTCAGAGCATTTATTACAGTTACCTTATATTTTGAAAGTGCTTGGTTTGATATTTCTTTCTCTTCTTCTGCGTGCTGAAGTCTTTCTTTCAGGTACCTGAAATATGAAAAAAAAGAAACTTTTCAATTTCTTAAGCCTTCGGTGTGACTTTACAAATGGTCGTTGGTAATTTTTCGAGTCATTTCATATGTCAACCAGAATAACTTTCATCCTCACCTTTCAGAATCTGTCAGTGTTCATTCTTAAAATGTGCCCACACCATCCTATTCTTTACCTTATTTATCTTCCAAAATACTTGTATTTACCCTTAAATCTTCCCTAATTTTTGTTTCTCATTCTTCCTCTTATGGCTTTTCCTTTTGCCCTTCTTAAAAATCTCATCTCAGCAGCTGTTAGTCTATTAATATCATCCTTGGTCCAAATCCAGGTTTATGCATCACAGGTTCATATCAAAATGCAGTAACTGTTAAATAAACAAATCTTTACTCTACACCATTTCTCATTTTCAAAGTACATCACGATCTAATCAATAACCGTTGCACATTCTGTAATACGTAAGTCATGAACATCCAAGCTACATTGAAAATGAATATTTCCACCTCCTTCACAAATACACCTCAGAAATAACAAGGGTACAAGTCTGAGCTTTGTTGTGAACTACACTTCCTATGTAGTCTAATCAAGGAGATACAGAATTGCTTCTGTCATGTGTATTATTATTCTCTTTTGCTAAGTGGCTGTCATGTCTTTTTACATAGCCACTTCTGAGTAAGGACATGGATTAGAAGGTTACTAGTGTTTCAAAATAATCTACTGCCTCCATCTTCAGGGTAGAAGGCTAAAGCAGCATGTCCCTTCAAAACACTGGTTACAACCCATGTACCTATAAGATGTCATAATTCAGAAGACCATAATCCAAATTTCAACTGCTGATAAAACCTCAAATCTTATGACAGTACCTGTTCTCCATGACCAGGGCATCAACATCAACTATTTTCTTATTGTCTCCCTTTAACAGAGCATTCAGTTCATGGTTCAGGCGATGAACTTTACACTTATAAGCGTCCCTTTCAGTCACTAGTTCTTCCTTTTCATCCAGTACTGCCTGTAGGTCAGCCCCCATCTGTGTGCACTGCAAATGCACCATGATATGATAGACTGAGTATAAAATCTCTATGCTTAAAACTCGTAACAAACATAACATCTAATGCTGAACAGAAATTCCACTGTCATGCATGGATGTGATGAGTGACATGAAGTGGCCAATTTACCACATACACCCACTCTAAGACAGCCTTTGATATAATGCAATTTTCTTGGAAATGCACAGTCATTTTATTACTGACTCATGTAACTTCCTTATGTACAGCTCTTCACCACAAACTTCAGTTTCTGTAGTATGCCTCACATCTGTGTCCATGACTGTATCACAGGATTAAACTTCTGTTTAAGACACAGTTACTGTAAATATTCACAACTAATAGACCTCTTAACCTCTGCAGTCCAGGAATAGAAGATTCTAAATCTCCTGGTACTGTGTGGCTGATGAGTGTATTTTATCCCAGTGATAAAAGTGTACAGGCTGAAATGCAGGACTGTAAACCTACCAGTACTAAAGGAATGGAGGCCATACTTTTTAACATACAGTAATTATATTATTACTGAAAACTGCAACACTTGGCCAGCTTGACCACACACATACGCACTGATGCAGTAGTGTGATGCACAGCCAGTAAAGGCTGAAATGGATAACATCCAATATGTATGACATTTAGTGTTAGCACTAACAATATATATGGCACAATAAATTGGATCTTACCAAATATTATGTAAAGATCACTTACTAAATGATATTTAGTAACTATAGTGTAAAACATCCATACAGTCACAGACTATCCATATGAGAACATTTCCAAAACCAGTGCCATGCTTCCTCTTGGAATGTGAGCAAATATAGAATTAAGTAATCATATCTGATGGACACTGTGGTTTTATGGAATGTATATGACATAAAGTAACTACTTTTGTGGTTCCAAAAATACAGAAGGAGGCAGACTGTATGCATATACTGTGGTGAAAATAAATGTATTAAACGTTATAGGATGTGATGTTTGAACAGTGGCAGTCTAGTGCTACAAGTACAGCTATTATGAGAAGTCAGTTATGACAGTTTAAGAGTGCACTATTAAAGTGCCTGTCTGTTTTATCTTCCGTTATTACAAGCAATCTAAAAGTACTCGGTATATCTGTAAGCTGCTGGTGCAGCCTCACCTCATGGTAGCTGCAATGTATTTTTCTGAAAGTTATCTACTAAGAAGAACGTGATGGAAGGAAAGGCTAACAGTGGGCATGTGCCTGTCCTGGGCAGCGACCACTCTCTAGCAATAGCGTGTTTCCCAGAGAAGATAAGAAGCAAAGTGAAATAATTTCCGTGAATGGAACTGCTGCTACTGATTTACTACAGTGTCTTCCACCCCACATCGAAGTCCAGCAACTTATTATTGTTATTACTGCAGGCCCACATTCTTGTGTGAGACATTCTTTCATCAAGGTTATGTAAACACAAACTGATGACGGCAGAAGTAATGGGGTTTTCATATATGTACAGCCTGGATTGCATAAGTGGTGTGAAACTTTCAAGATAGCCATCCGTAGAGTGGTGTTTCAAAATTCAAGATTTTGAAAGTGTAAATGGCAAAAAATGTGCCAGTCAGTAGCAACAATATTCTTGTGAAAATATAGGTGCAACTGATGTAGACATTTTAACCCTTTGGTGCCGGAATTTCCTTTTAAATTTTAGCACACCCTGTATTTAAAATGTGAAAAATACAGGAACCAAAAAAGGTAGCATTATGAAATAAACAGCATTTTGAAGAGAAAAAAAAAACGGAGATTATGCAGCATGTTTAAAATATTCAGTATGTATATTTGTTGAACAAATATATAAAATGCAGCATCTGGAGGTTAACTGTGCAGTACGACCCATATAGTGGTCGTTAGGCGTCAAATGGTTAATGTATCATTATAGAAGGATAATGTCAGAAGCTCCAGCAGTATGGTGCCATATAGTAGGATACTTATTGACCAATGAGCTGAACAGGATATGGAAGGAAAAGGTTGTACCATAATTTGGAGTATTATCCTGGCATTGACCTGAAAGGACTGGTAAAACCAGCAAATGTCAATCAGGATAGCTGGTCTCCAGGCAGAGATCCTACAGCAGAATGTCCCAGATATGAAGCAGGAGTGCTAACAAATGAATCATCATTTGTGTTACCCATGACACCAGGGCCTGATCACAATATCACAAACATTCCCTGATGATGGCAGTCAACTGCCGAAATATGCAGGAGGAAAGATCATGTGTGTATACACTATATGCTTTGTATGTGCAATTAGCTGGTTTTTATAATAAGTGCCTTGGAAGTATTTATTTGCATAGTATCACTGACCTCATGCACACACAATTTCTGCCTGCGTGGATATCATGAAGATAATACCATAAATATAAGAGTATATTGGGTGACTCAATATGTACCTTCAAACTGAGTGTCTCCAGCTGCTGCACCAGTTCTTCTCTCTGGTGGGCTGGGAATGCTTGGTTGTCTCCTATATTTGTGCCTGAACGATGTTGCTCCAGGCTGATACGCAGCACCTGAACAAGACAGTCAGGTACTGATATATTATTGAGAGTATATTACCTCATTTACATAGCTGAAGTGCCCCAAAATGTGAAGAACCAACAATGCTGAGAGTACCTTCAGACGTCACTGCTTCTGCAGCATGAGTTTGCCAAGCATAGTACAGTAAAGGTGTCTGTTTCCTGGAAAGTGATCCCGTGCAATCTGTTACCTCCATCATCAGGTTTGATGTATGCATATATGCACCTAACCTGGTGATGGTAGGAGCGAGTTCTTCTAAAACATTAATATTTCTACAAAACTATACAGCATCACTTCACAAAAGGCAGATATCTACATAGTTACTGTTGTGAGAATCTTAAATCTCACATAATACTGTAGTTAATTCCAACCAAATATACTCTTCTGATCTTGCATCAAGTAACTTTTCCAACAGACGAAGGACCAGCTGTAAAGTTGTCTTTAAAAAATACAGAGATTCATATGGTCTGAAACTATTTTGTAGATCGTGCATAGTGATTGCCAGAAATGCTCTCAACGGTCCTCTATGAACAATATTCCTCAGCACCTGCTGAAGAACAGCATTTTAAAGGTAACTTCATCTAATGGCTCCTGAATGCCATTGGATTTTACATATGGCTCCTGTATAAAATCCCTTAAGCCACTATATATTTACTCACTAAGTATGAAATGACTGTAATTTTTGGAAAAGAACACTCCATTTACACATTACCATTCTTCATTTCTCTCCTAATCCAGTAATTAATTCTTATTGCTACAGTGAATGTAACAAACTGAATCTGAACACATTTACCTTGATGTCCCCATGTGCATCACGAAGTTTCTGTCTCAGATCCTCCACCTCAATCCTAAGTGCCTTGTTCTGTTCTGTTGTTTCTGTTAAAACTTGTGCCAGGCTGTTGCCATATCTGTTTGAGTTCATACCATCAGGATAGAACATGAGATAGTTAAAGCCCTAAAACACAGGAAACTGACACTGCAATGAATTACTATAAGAAAGCACATCATATTGTTAACAGTCTCTGTGTATGTATGATGACAGTCAAAGCCCTGTTCAACCATATCTTCTGAAGCAACCCCCTCCTATCTTCCTGAAGCAGACAGTACAGCACAGAAATTGGATAACAGCCTAGTTTCTTATGTGCCAGTGTTTATGTAAAGGAAAGTCATGCTTAAATAACCTGCAAATTAAGATAATCAGGATTCTACTGTCAATAAATAATTGTTATACTTAATAAATAATAAAGTTTATCCACTAAACAGAAGATCTGAAAACTCACTAGGCATTTTATACATCTTACACACCAGGAAATATTGTACACTTGCAAATTTTAGGATTTCAGTGCAAGAACTGTTTTAGTTGAACAGAACTTGGTTTGGCATGATACACTGCATGCTATAAAACTTTGCCTGCATGTTTAAATACAAACACGGAAAGCATACAAAGTTACACATGTGTTTCAGTTAATTCTTCCAACAAATAACAAATGAAGAACAAAGTATGAAATGGGCCTTGACCAGGCTGATTGTTTTAGAGGTAAGAGTCATCTATAAAAATGAGAATTATTAGTAACCACACCTTGCTACTCATTTGGCACAACATCACAATCAACACCTTGTTCTATACACATCTTGATTCCTGGGCTTCATTTGTACTACAGTGATACCTCGGCTTACGAGTGACTCTGCCAACGAATTTTTCGGCTAACGAAGATTTTTTTCGCTGTTTCTCGGACTCGGCTAACGAATGTTTTAGTGGATGTGCGTGCTAACATAAAGCAGCAAACATTAACAGTCGGGCCATTCCAGGAGCTTATCTTTTCCGTCTGTATGTGTGTGACAAAGAAATGAGCTGACCACATCACATAGGGGAGACACACCAACCCGACT
>JGI20166J26741_11663363_pt1 | contig 11134 bp, 5 predicted proteins | sample TergutCu122P5_FD_26741 | JGI IMG/M metagenome (IMG submission 26741) | reverse complement strand
TCCATCATCTCGTGGACCAGTTCCGGCTGGTCAAAAAACGCGTAACTGAGGTTCTCCGTGCCCATCCATTCGCGGCAGCGCCAATAGAAACCCAACACTTGGCAGTTCTGGCCGAGAACCAGCACATGGCTTCGGTTTTTCATGCCCGGCAGGCGCAAGTCGCGCCACTCGGCCGGGTAACGGCAGCGGTGGCTTGGGTTGTACCGCTTTTTCAGTTCCCTGAAATCCCCGGGCTTTTCCACCGGGAAGGACAGAAACTGATCCATGCTCGACCTCATACCGCGCGACGTGCCCTCGATTAACGCCTTGCGGACAATGCCGATGCTGTCGCGGAATATTTCATAGCGATCCGTTTTTTCCAGTATTTCATCGTCGAACGGGGGGAACATGCCGTACCGCACGTCGAAGAATTCCTTCGGATCCAGCCCGAAATACTCCTCCCCGGTGAAGAAGTCCCACTTCAAATTGAACCTGTCGAGCCCTTCACTTTCCCAGCGATCGACAGTCTGCTCCCAGACGCCCATTTCATAGTTCGGCACGCGATCCACCGGTTTATATTCCATTGTGTTTATAAACCGCTCGCGGCCTGTCATGATCCCCGGCGTGAATATCGCAATCACCCCTTAGCTATAATTCCCACACATACCGCCGCTTGAAGCGATCCCCCTGCCGGTACTGGTTGCTGCCCCTGGGCAGCCTGATCAGCTCTACATACTTGGCCCCCAGGTTTTCCGCCGTCTTGGCGGACGCCGGGTTATCCGGGTTGCAGGTTATGGATATGGTATCCATATGATGCGCCCGCGCGAGGGGCGCCAGCAGGCGCGCGGCTTTAGCCGAGTATCCGCGCCCGCGGCAGCGCTCTTCCACGAAATACCCTATATTCCCGCTGCAAAAGATTTCCGGGTCGTACCCGATCCTCAGATCTATAAACCCCACTTTATTCAGCGAACCGGCCCTTACAATATTGAAGCGGTATGTGGGGCAAAGGGCCCTGCTCTCCGGTTCGGCCGATACCAGCTCCAGATCGATCTCATCGCCATATATACGTTCGGCTTTTTGGAACGCGAACCCGGGCTCCCGCCAGGTGCGCACGCGGATTTTCGTGTCCGCGAGACGGCGCACGATGTTTATTTTACTGGCGCCGCTCACTAGCGTTACCTGGTCAATCGCCCGGCAGCCGTTCCGGTTAGCCGCCTCCGCCGCGCGCCTGTCGAATTCCGGGTGCGTTATCAACACGGATTTGACGCCGCGCTTGCCGCATTCCTTAATGAGCAGCGACAGCAGCTTGGCTTCCCAGCCCCGCCCGCGCAGCGACGGCCTCACCAGGTAGTCGATATGCCCGCCGTTCATCTCCAGATCCCTGTTTATATAGCGGCGCGCGCCGCCTACCCCGATAAACTGGTTGTTATTCAGCAGCCAGAAGTAATCGCAGGGGACAATGCCCGGAGGCAGCCCCTGCCCCTCTTCCATGGCGCGGAAAGCGCGCAGGGCCGTTGCGGCGTTTTTATGTATCTGCTTTATTTCGCCGGCCATCTCGCATTCGCGCATAGCCCCCAAATAGTCCAGCCAGTATTCTATGCATGGTTTTATCAGCCGGATCACGGAATTCGCCTCAATAAACAACTGGAAAACAATCTACTCACAGAGACACAGAGGGCACAGAGAGGAAACAATATTTATTAAAACGAATCAAAACTGTTTCTGGTTCTCTCTAAAACAGGGTGCGATTTGCGGGCGGCAGGTTGCCGCCCCTACTGTAGGGGCGGCAACCTGCCGCCCGTGATATATCGATCACACCCTAATTTGGAAAGACCCCTGTTTCTCCCTCTGTGCCTCTGTGTCTCTGTGAGTAATGAATCAGTTCGTTATATGTTACTTATTTCCCCGCGGCCAGCCGCTTATAGCCCTCCAGCCGCCTCTTGGCGTCAGCCTCGGCGGCTTTGAACAATACGTCGGCCTGATCCGGGAACGCGATCTTCAGCGACGAGTAGCGCACTTCGCTCTCAATGAAATCGCGGAAGCTGGCCGTAGGCTCCTTGGAATCCAATATGAACGGGTTCTTGCCGTCTTTCTCCAGCAGCGGGTTATAACGGTACAATTGCCAGTAGCCGGCTTCCACGGCGCGTTTGCTCTCTTCCTGCGAATGCCCCATGCCCGACTTGATGCCGTGGTTGATGCAGGGCGCGTACGCGATGACCAGCGACGGGCCCGGGTAATTCTCGGCTTCCGTAATGGCCTTAAGCGTCTGGTTCTGATTCGCGCCCATCGCTATCTGCGCGACATATACATAGCCGTAGCTCATGGCCATCATGCCAAGGTCTTTCTTGCGCACCTTCTTGCCGGACGCGGCAAACTGCGCCACCGCGGCCGTCGGCGTGGACTTGCTGGACTGCCCGCCAGTGTTGGAGTACACCTCGGTGTCAAATACCAGCACGTTCACATCCTGGCCCGACGCCAGCACATGATCCAGCCCGCCGTAGCCTATGTCGTACGCCCAGCCGTCGCCGCCGAACACCCACACGGATTTTTTAGTCAGCATGTCTTTGCTTGCCAATATCTCGCGCGCCAGGGTACACGCGTCGCACGGGCACTTCTTGCCGTTGGCCAGCCATTCGGCTTCCCACTCTGTGCCCGTCAGATCCACGTCGATCCCGTCTTCCAGCGCGGCGACAAAGGCTTCCGACGCCGCCTTGGAGGCGTTCCCGTCATGCATGGCGTCCAGCCACGCCTGGCCTGTCTGTTTGATGGCGTCCTCCGCGTATTCGACCGCGATCAGCGCCTTTACCTGATCGGCCAGTTTCTCGCGGCGGTGCCTTACCGCTATCTCCATGCCGAAGCCGTATTCCGCGTTGTCCTCAAACAGCGAGTTGGCCCATGTCGGGCCCTGGCCCTTGCAGTTCACGGTGTACGGCGTGGACGGGGCGCTGCCGCCCCAAATGGACGAGCAGCCCGTGGCGTTCGCTATATACATGCGGTCGCCGAATAGCTGCGTGACCAGCTTTGCGTACGGCGTTTCGCCGCAGCCCGCGCACGCGCCGGAGAACTCCAACAGCGGGGTTTCAAACTGGCTGCCCTTTACGGTATCGGGCTTCAGCGGGTTCGGCTTGACGGCGATCTTGCCGGCCGCGAAATTCCAGTTTTCTATCTGCGCTTCCTGGCTCTCGATGGGCTTCATGACCAGCGCTTTTTCCTTGGCCGGGCAGACCTGCGCGCAGTTGCCGCAGCCCGTGCAGTCGAGCGCGCTGACCTGAATGCGGTACTGGTAGTTCTCCAGCCCTTTGCCGATGGCTTTCTTCGTCTCGAACGTCTTAGGGGCGCCTTCCAGTTCGCCGGCCGTTGCCAGGAACGGGCGCACGACCGCGTGCGGGCACACATAAGAGCACTGGTTGCACTGTATGCAGTTGCCTATGATCCATTCGGGCACGTTTACCGCTATGCCGCGCTTTTCATAGGCTGAGGTGCCCTGCGGGAACGTGCCGTCCTCACGGCCCACAAATGTGCTGACCGGCAGGAAATCGCCCTTCTGCGCGTTGATCGGGACAACCACGTCTTTGATGAACGCGGGGGCTTCCGCCGGGGCGTTTTGAGCGCCGGGCTGGGCGTTGGCCCACGAGGCCGGTACCTCCACCTTGTGGAGCTTCTCGATGCCGGCGTCGACGGCCGCGTTGTTCATGTTGACGACCTTCTCGCCTTTCCTGCCGTACGAATCGACGATGGCCTTCTTCATATACTTGACGGCGTCCTCGATCGGGATGATGTTGGTCAGCTTAAAGAACGCCGCCTGCAAAATGGTGTTGATGCGGCCGCCCAGACCCAGGCCCTCCGCGACGTTGGTGCCGTTTATCGTATAGAACTGTATATCGTGGGCGGCTATATAGCGCTTCATCTCTGCGGGCAGCTTTTCTTCCAGCTCCGCGTCGTCCCAGATGCAGTTCAGCAGGAACGTGCCGTTGTCTTTCAGATCGGGCAGCATGTCGTATTTGTCAACGTACGAGGCGTTGTGGCAGGCTACGAAATCGGCGGTCTTAACCAGATAGGTGGAGCGGATGGGCTTTTTTCCGAAACGCAGGTGCGATTGCGTGATGCCGCCCGACTTCTTGGAGTCGTATGAGAAATACGCTTGGGCGTACATATCGGTGTGGTCGCCGATTATCTTGATGGTGTTCTTATTCGCGCCGACCGTGCCGTCGGAACCGAGGCCCCAGATCTTGCATGAGACCGTACCTTCCGGAGTGACGTCGATTTCCTGCGCGACCGGCAGCGAGAGCTGGGTTATGTCGTCCACTATGCCTATGGTGAAATGGTTCTTCGGCTTTTCGGCTTTCAAATTGTCGTACACGGCGATGATCTGGGCCGGGGTGACGTCCTTCGAGCCCAGGCCGTAACGCCCGCCCACTATAACCGGCTTCTTATCGGACTCAAAATACGAGGTGCAGACGTCCAGATACAGCGGCTCGCCCGGCGCGCCGGGCTCCTTGCAGCGATCCAATACGGCGATCTTCGTAACGCTTTCCGGGATCGCCTTCAGCAGATGCTCCACGGAAAACGGGCGGTATAGATGCACGTTTACCAGGCCGGTCTTTTCGCCCTTGGCGTTCAGATAGTCTATAGTCTCCTCGATGGCGTCGCAGGCCGAGCCCATGGCGATAATGACGCGGTCGGCGTCCGGCGCGCCATAGTAGTTGAACAGTTTATAATCGCGGCCGGTGAGCTTGTTGATCTCGCCCATGTATTTCTCGACCACGCCGGCGACGGCCAGGTAGAACGGGTTGGCGGATTCCTTAGCCTGAAAGAAGATATCGGGGTTCTGAGCCGTGCCGCGCAGCACCGGGTGATCGGGGTTGAGGGCGTTGCCGCGGAACGCTTTAATGGCGTCCCAGTCGACAATCTTGGCCAGGTCGTCGTAATCCAGCGCGTCTATCTTCTGTATTTCATGCGACGTGCGGAACCCGTCGAAGAAATGCAGGAACGGGACCCTGCCCTGTATGGCCGATAAGTGCGCCACGGCGCCCAGATCCATGACCTGCTGCACATTCGACGAGGCCAGCATGGCGAAGCCGGTTTGGCGGCAGGCCATGACGTCGGAGTGATCGCCGAATATGGAGAGGGCGTGCGCGGCCACCGTGCGCGCGCTGACATGGATGACGCCGGGCAGCAGTTCGCCCGCAATCTTGTACATATTGGGGATCATGAGAAGCAGGCCCTGGGCCGCCGTGTATGTGGTGGTCAGCGCGCCGGCGGCCAGCGACCCGTGGACCGTGCCCGACGCGCCGCCTTCCGATTGCATTTCCACTATGTTTACGGGCTGCCCGAAGATATTCTTCCTGCCGTGGGCCGCCCATTCGTCGGTGTACTCGGCCATGGGCGAGGAGGGCGTTATGGGGTAGATGCCGGCGACCTCCGTGAACGCGTATGATACATGCGCCGCGGCGGTATTGCCGTCCATTGTTTTCTTTACAGACGCCATTAAACTGTTGTCTCCCTTCGTTATTTGCACAACTTTTGCCAAAACAGTATACCATAATGAAACAGCCGCCGCAAGACGCGCGGCTGACGGGATCCGCGGCGGCACAATAATTATAATGCCCAAAAGGCCGCGATGTATAATGAACATGGACTGTCCATCCGCCTTGTAAAGCCGTACGTTAACATGTATAATTACAATAAACGCTATAGACGGAGAGGGAAAAATATGGAGGGTTACAATCCGCACGCGGAGCTTGCCGTGCGCCTGATGAAGAATCTGCTCTACAACGTGGAGAGAGTTATCATAGGGAAGCGCTTCGCCATCGAACTCGTTATAAACGCCCTGATATGCAGGGGCCATGTGCTGATCGAAGACGTGCCGGGCGTCGGGAAAACCAGCCTGGTATCGGCCCTGGCCAGGTCGTGCGCCTGCTCGTTTAAGCGCATCCAGTTTACGCCGGACATCATGCCGTCCGACATCACGGGGTTTTCCACGTATAACTTAAAAACCTCCGATTTTGAATACAAACCCGGCGCCGTTATGAGCCAGTTCATCCTGGCAGACGAAATAAACCGGACTTCGCCCAAGACGCAGTCCAGTCTGCTGGAGGTTATGGAGGAAAACCAGGTGACCGTGGACGGCGTTACATACCTCGTGCCCAGCCCCTTCATGGTCCTGGCGACGCAGAACCCCGTGGAATACCTGGGCACGTACCCGCTCCCCGAAGCCCAGCTGGACCGTTTCTTTATGAAGATTACGCTGGGATACCCCGAGGCCCGCGAGGAAAGCCACATCCTGTCGCGCTTCAAAACGGGCAGCCCGTTGAACGACCTGAACCCCGTGGCCGACGCCGCGCAGATATTGGCCGCTCAAAGCGCCGCGGAGGGCATTTATGTGGACAATCTGATCAACGCCTATATAGTCGATTTGGTGCGCGACACCCGCCGGCAGGAAGAGGTGGTGCTGGGCGCCAGCCCGCGCGCGTCTCTGTACCTGTTTAAGTCGTCCCAGGCCTGGGCCATGTACCAGGGGCGAAACTACGTGATACCCGACGACGTCATCAATATGGCGCCGCATGTGCTGGAGCACCGGATAATGATGAGGCAGGAGGCGCGCCTTAAAAAGATCACCTCGCTGGACATCGTCGCCAGGGCCGTCGAAAACGTCAAGATGCCGTCGCTATGATAAGGAACCGATTCACATACGGGTTTATCCTGGCGGCCGCCATCGTGATGGTATATTTTGAAAAAGGGCGCATGTCGTATACGTTCCTGTACGCGGTCGTGTTAATGCCTGTCTTTTCGGCCGCCATATCATGGCTGTCGCTGTACGGCCTGTCCGTTTCGCAGGCCGCCGAAAAGGACATGGTCATAAAGGGCGAAGAGATCAAGTTCACCATAACTGCCATCAATAAAGGCATTTTCATCACGCCGGTTTTGTCGTTCATCTTTATAAAATCGCATTACGCCGTACAGTCCGGCGCGGAGGATCAGACGTTTACCATGCCCGCCCGGTCCAGGCGCGAAATCGCCTTTACGCTGTACGGCAAGTACAGGGGCGTATACTATGTGGGCCTGGAGCGCCTGCAGGCCGTGGATTTCCTGGGCCTGTTCAGGCTGAACCGGCGCTGGGCCGGCAAGACCCGGCTGGTGGTATACCCCCGGGTGCTGGAGATTAGCGGCTTCCCGCTGTCTATGAACCTGATGTCCAAATCCTTCTCCCGGTTCGACGTGCGCGAGGAAGATTACTCCACGGTGGCGGACTTGAGGCCGTACCTGCCTTCCGACAGCATGAAGCGCATACACTGGAAGATGTCCGCCAGGAAAAGCAGTTTTATCGTGAAGAACTATGAGAACACGGCCCTGAATTCGGCCGTGATCTTCTGGGACAGGCGGGCGAACCCCGCCGGCCGCGAGTATTCGGTTATCGCGGAGGATAAAATGGTCGAACTGGTAGTGGCTATAGGCTATTACTGCCTGAAGAAAAGGATCCCGGTCGACCTGTACTACGGCGAGGGCGAGCCGCTTCAGGCCGCCAACATCGACGATTTCGAGAAGCTGTACGCGAGTTTGGCGCATTCGCTGTTCGATCAGCGCGACGCGATTGAAAACCCGATCTCAACGTTTCTGAACGCGCAGGCCAACCAGATGAATTTGACCGTTATCACGGCGAACCTGTCGGAGATGCTATTCACCGTGCTGGCCGGCGCGTACTATTTCGGGCACCACATAATTCTGCTGTACGTCCCGCCGGAGCGTGAAAACGCCGGCGCCGGGCATGTATTCGAGATGCTGAAGCAGACCGGCATGTACGCGTACCGTATAGAGGTACAGGATAATTTATTGGATATATTTTAACAAAGAGGGGGGCGGTTTTACGCGCAAGACTTCCGATTATCTGTTTTTCTTTGCCATAGGCGGGCTGATGGTCTATTCGCTGGCTTATAATATTCTATACGCCACTATAATCCCCGTGACGCCGCCTCTCATGATTGCGGCCATCGCCATGTTTCTGGTTATCTTCGCGGTTATCTTCAACAATCATTATACATTCCTGATCACGCTGGGCCTCCTCCTAATAGCGGCCCTCATTGTCTATATCAGGTGGGACGACGCGTGGATGAGCGAGGCCAGCGCCACGGGCGCGGCCGCCTATATCCGCGACTTGATTTTGTTTGTCAGGGGATACGAGCCGTATAACGAGAGTTACGGCCCGGTTATCATCATCAGCGTCTGCGGCTTTTTGGCCCTGTATATGGCCCTCTCGCTGTATGTGACCTTCCAGTTCTATTTCGCGTCGCTGCTGGGCATAGGCGTTTTTATCGTGAACTGGATTATGAATTACAAGCGTTCCGATATCCCGTTCGTCATTTTTATCTTCTGTTTCTGCGTGCTCCTTTACAAAAAACTGAACAGAAAGAAGCCCGACGTCAACCGTACGGCCATCTATATGACGCCGGTGTTTTTACTGGTGATAGTGTGCGCGTACTTCCTGCCCGTCGCGGGCAAGGGCTGGAACAACAGCGGCACGGTGGAATTCTTCCGTGACCCTCTGAACGCTACGAACGATTTTTTCTACTTTATATTCAACCCCAAGTATTTCAGCTTTCAGACCACCGGTTTCGAAGGCGGCGGCGGGCGGCTGGGGGGCAGCCTCACCTTGAACAACCGCCCGATAATGCGGGTTACGGCGGATAAACCCACGTATCTGGCCGGCTTGATCAAAGACACGTATACCGGCGCCGCCTGGCTAAGTACCAGCCCGGGCTTTACGTCGCAATATTCGGCGGACGACGCCCGTTTCGAAACGGTGGAGACGCAGCTGAATATACCGCTCCATTTAATATTCGGCTCGTACGCCGACTCCGGCATGACTGTGCGCGATCTCTCCATCAACATCGGCGCGTCGCGCACGGGGACCCTATTCAGGCCCACGAAAAGCGACGGGGTCGATATAAACACGGATTTGGCCTTGCTGACCGACAGTTTCGGCGACATACGCCTGTCCGACGTGCTGCCCGCCGGCGCGGAATACAGTTACAAGTATATGGATATCAATTATGAGGATCCCGCGATACTGAACATCCTGCGCCAATCGCGCCGCGGCATTTACCGCGACGCCGTGGATAGCGACATGTACGTCGATCTGGTCCCGCAGTTGGTGGGTTCGCAGGGAAACAGAAGCGGCTTCCGCCGAATCGGCGGTTATTTCGGCGATCAAAACCTGCCCGATCAGCGCTATATCTGGGGCATGTGGGAGAGCCAGAGCCGTTCGCGGCCGGGCTCCATCGCGTTTGACCCTATTGTGTATTTTCAGGATAAACTGATCCCATACTCCGAATATGTATATAAGACATTTACGGGCGTGCCCGAAGCCGTGCCCCAGCGGGTCTGGGATCTGGCCAAACAGATTACGGCGGGCGCGGACAACGATTACGACCGCGCGAAGGCCATAGAGTCGTACCTGGTGAAGATACCGTATACGCTGACGCCAAAGGATAAGCCCAACGACAGGGAATTTGTGGATTATTTCCTGTTCGACGGCAAAGAGGGGTACTGCACCTACTATGCCTCGGCCATGGCTGTTTTGTGCCGCTGTGTCGGCCTGCCGGTCCGATATGTGGAGGGGTACATAATGCCGCCCGAAAGGCCGGCGGACGGCGTTTACAATATCACGAACCTCCAGGCGCACGCCTGGCCGGAGGTCTATTTTGAGGGTTTCGGATGGGTTACGTTCGAGCCGACCGCCCCTTACAGCTATAGCTATTACCAGACGACGCCCGCGCCAAACACGCAGATATTCGCGTCCGATTTCGCCTCCAACCCAGATTACGAGGAGTATATGCGCAGCATGATGGGCGGGTCCAACTATGTCTTCCCGACGGTAAACCCCGCTCAGGCGAAAGCCCAGGCGGAGGAGGCGAAAAAGGCAAGTTATCTGGCCATGTTTCTGTCCGCCGTCGCCCTGCTGCTGTTCATCTGCGCCTGTTTCGGCGCACTGATCCTGAGGGGCCAGATCGATATATTGCTAAGGCAGAGGTATATACGGCGCCTGCCGAGGAACGGGCAGGCCATCGAATATTTTCAGGACATCATAAAAATGACGCGCTATTACCGCTACCCCATGCGCGACAATGAAACGCCCGTCATGTACGCCGGCAGGATAGGGAAGCGGTTCGGGTTCAAGAGCGACACGGTGTTCATACGCGATTTGGTTGCTATCTACAACAGGGCCAAATACGGGGGCGCGCAGATCCGCAGGGAGGATCTGTCCGTCATGAAGGGCTGCCAGCAGGAAATGCTGGAGTTCCTCCGCTATATCAAACACAAGCCGGTATTTATCTGGAACAGGTATATTTCGCGCAGGATCTGAGGTCTACATGCATTTAAAAACACTGATAATGACGGGATTTAAATCGTTTCCGGAGAAGATACGCCTGGAATTCAACACGGGCATAACGGCGGTGGTGGGGCCGAACGGCAGCGGGAAGAGCAATATTTCCGACGCCGTGAGGTGGGCGCTGGGCGAGCAGAGCGCCAAAAGCCTGCGCGGCGGGAAGATGGAGGACGTTATATTCTCCGGGACCGAGAACCGGCGCCCCTTGGCCTTTGCCGAGGTCTCCATGATAATAGACAATACGGATCGCCGGATGAAGACCGAATATACCGAAATAACGGTCACCAGGCGCATGTACCGGTCGGGCGAATGCGAATACCGCATAAACGGCGCCGCCTGCCGCCTGAGGGACATACATGAGTTGTTTATGGACACGGGGGTCGGCCGCGAAGGCTACTCGATAATAGGGCAGGGGAATATAGAGGAGATCCTCAGCGCGCGTTCCGACGAGCGGCGGCTGCTGTTCGAGGAGGCCGCCGGCATAGTCAAATATAAGTCGCGCAGGCAGGAGGCCTATGTCAAGCTGGAGCGGGAGCGCCAGAACCTGCTGCGCGCAGCCGACGTGATAGCCGAACTGGAACAGCGGCTGCCCCCTTTGGCCGAACAGGCGGAGCAGGCGCGCAAGTGCCTGGAGCTTAGGGAACGGCTTAAAACCGTGCAGATAAATATCTTCCTGTCGCAGATTCAATCGGCGGACAGGCAGACGGCCGAACTGGACGAACAGATACGCGTATTAAGCTCGCAGCGACAGGCCGAACAGGCGAGGCATGA